>ENA-OURQ01000003-OURQ01000003.1-human-gut-metagenome-genome-assembly--contig:-NODE-3-length-276489-cov-7.838016_pt1 | contig 276489 bp, 249 predicted proteins | sample MGYA00242105_ERZ508999 | MGnify/ENA primary metagenome ERZ508999 (study PRJEB26280, sample SAMEA2338771) | human gut metagenome | biome: human gut; feature: human-associated habitat; material: faeces...
ATGAATTTGAAGAAGGCAGATACTGTGAAAAACTCTACAGTGAAATGCTTGCAGCCTATGGAAGAATATGCCAGAGACTGCATGAGCAGTCTGGTGAGGACAGGGACGTGGAAATCATAATAAACAATCTGCTGGACATGGGCAGATACCAGAGCATGAAGATGTTTAATTATGGGGCATTCTTTACTGAAAAACAGAATCAGCAGTAAGACGGAACACAAAAAATAGTGTGGCTACGATTTGACAGCCACGCTATTTTTTGTTACAAATATAGTGGTGTTATACAATGCGTATAACAGAGAGCCGCAAACATGGTTTTGCGTGATTAGACAAATCTCAAGAATAAGCAAATCTGGGGTGTTCAAAGGGGGTATATCCCCTAGTGGGCTATCCCCCTTAGCGTTGTATGCTGACTATCCCTTTATAATAAGAAGTTATGCCATCTATAAAAGACAGGGTAAAGCCCCAGACGGGTGTTCACATATCAATTATAGGGATGACGCTTTACAGGATCCTGCGCCGGGCAGGCTTAAGGTTTGGCGGTGCATCGGTAATAAGCTGCATAATAATTGCTGGCTATGGAATTATGACCGGCAATGCAGTATCGGCTGTAAGGGCATTTGTAATGTTTGCTGTAAGCTGTGGTGCGCAGGTACTGGGAAGAAAATATGATATGGCATGTTCTGCGTCGCTTGCATCAATATTGATTCTGCTGGATATGCCGCTGATGATTACTAATAGTGGGTATCTTCTTTCTTTTGGCGCAATAGCTGCACTGATTAAAGTGAATCCGGTTATATATGAGACCGGGGAATGGCTTGTTGACAAGGCTGCATCACTGAATGGATATGCAGACGGATATAAAGGTAAATATAAAGCCGTGATAAAACTGCTTATGCAGTCATTGTCTGCAAGCATAAGTGTCAGTCTGGTGACGGTTCCGGTGTTACTGCTGTCATTTGGGGAATTTCCACTTTTATCAATATTTCTTAATCTTGCAGTCATACCGCTAATGGAATTTGTAATGGCAGGAGGCATAATTGCCGGAATAGCCGGAATTGTTAATATATATGCCGGCAGATTTGTAATGGGTGTGGTACATTATACGCTTCTTTTATTCAGAAAGATGTGCGGGATATCGGTTGCGGCAGAGTGGTCGCATATAATCCCCGGAAGGCCGGGATTGTCCAAAATCATTGTCTATTATATGCTGCTTGTGGCATTAACAGCACTGCACACATATATCAGGCATAATGCAAAAAACATCAAAGACGGAGGTATGTTCAGCTATGCGGTGTGCGTGTTCGTTCCGTTAATGGCACTGCTTATGTTTTTTAATCCGGTGCGATATCTTACGGTGCGCATGATGTATGTGGGGCAGGGGGACGGAATATACATAAGAGTCCCGGATGGCATGAATATACTTATGGATTCAGGAAGTACGGATAAGAAGAAACTTGGCGAATATACGCTGGTTCCGTCGCTTAAAGCGGGAGGAATCCGGTCTGTTGACTATGCGGTAATAAGCCATCTGGATGAAGACCATTATAATGGCATACTTTATCTTGTGCAGAACCAGAATATAACCGGAATCCGCGTACGCAGCGTAATTATTCCGGAACTGCCTGATGATGATACATATTGGACAATCGTGCGTGCGGCAAAAGATAATGGTACTAATATAATAAATGCATACTGTGGCATGAAAATAGAAGCGATGAATGGGCGGTTTGTATTGGAGTGCATCGCACCGGATTATGTGGATATGTACAGTGATAAAAATGAGGGATCGCTCATAATGCAAATGACATATGACAGATTTGCAATGCTCTTTACCGGGGATGTGCAGGGAAAAGGTGAAGAGAATCTGACTGAAGTTCTCAATGAAGCGGCTTCAATGTCTTCCACCAAAAAGCCTGCAGGCTTTAACATCCTGAAAGTGGCCCATCATGGTTCGTCAGGGTCGACAACAGATGAATTCCTTGAACGTGTAAAACCGGATGTGGCAATGATTTCTTGTGGAATTGATAACAGATACAGACATCCGCACAAGGAGACAATCGACAGGCTGCGTGTATCAGGAGCGGGTATTATAAGGACTGATGAAAGTGGCGCAATAACCGTGAAGACAGATGGAAAGAAGTATGGAGTGGAGGTCTTCAGGTAAACGGGATATGATGGACTTAAATAACGACTCATACCCCGCCCTGATATGAGCATCAAATCCGGGGGGCTTTTGCTCCGGCATCATATATAATAAAGTATATGTTCATGATGCCATATACTTATTCACGCATTTTTCAAGCCTGTTAAGAATAAGATATAGTACGCCTGCAATTATGCAGAGTATTACAATGGACATAAGCACCCAGTTCATCTTGAACGTCTGGCTGCCATATATTATGAGAAAACCAAGCCCCCTGCGTGCTGCAAGAAATTCCCCGATTATTACGCCGACAAGGCACAGACCGATATTAACCTTGGCATTACTGATTATTATAGGGAGAGAACTTGGCAGGATAAGGCGGAAAAGCACATCGAGCCTGTTGCCGCCAAGCATCTTGATAAGCTTTATCTTTTCAGAATCTATCTGCGAAAAGCTTGTGTAAAGGTTAATTATTGTACCGAATACAGCGATTGAAATGGCAGTCACTATAATTGTCTTTGGGTTGTTGCCAAGCCATACAATGAGAACAGGAGCAAGTGCAGACTTTGGCAGGCTGTTCAGTATTACAAGGTATGGTTCGAGTATTCCTGATACAGTATCCGATGCCCACAGAAGAATGGCAAGAAGAATTCCGGCTGTGAGAACAAGGATAAAGCTTAGAAGCGTTTCTGCAAGTGTAATTCCTGTATGAATAAAAATGTCCCCGGAACGGCACATTGAAATAAGGGTGGCAGCAATGCGTGAGGGTGAACTGAATATAAATGCATCAATGCTGCCGGTGCGTGCGCCGGTTTCCCACATTATAATAAACAGAACGAATAAGGCAATGCGTGAAAATACAATCATGTAATGATGCATCAGGCAGTGGCGTATATAAGATTGCTGTGATGGAGAAATGTCCCTGTGATTATTTTTATTCATTGCCTGTCAGCTCCTTCCATATAATGTTGAAATAATCCTTGAATGCAGGTGCATTGCGGGATGTCATAGGCGTTCTGTTATCTATTCCGAGGTCAATGGTAATGATATCGCGGATTGTACATGGACGTTTTGTCAGAACAACGACGCGGTCTCCCATTGATATTGCTTCGGAGAGGTCGTGCGTAACAAGAATGGCTGTTTTACCTTCATTTTTAAGAATTGTTCCTATATCGTCACATACTTCAAGGCGTGTCTGGTAATCAAGTGCGGAAAAAGGCTCGTCAAGAAGCAGAAGGTCGGGTTCGAGGGCCAGTGTGCGTATCAGTGCTGCACGCTGGCGCATTCCGCCGGACAACTGTGAAGGACGGACATCCTTAAAGCTGTCAAGACCATATGCCTTCAAAAGAGTGTCAACATATTCAAGCTTTTTAGGGGTAGCACAGTGTTGTATATCAAGTCCGAGGCGTGCGTTACCGTATACTGTACGCCATTCAAAAAGGTTGTCTTTCTGGAACATGTAACCGATGTTGCTATTGCTGCCAAGTGTGATTGATCCCGAATCGGGATGTATAAGACCCGCAATAAGTGAGAGAAGGGTGGACTTGCCACATCCTGACGGACCGACTATCGCAATAAATTCCCCTTTTTCAATAGTGATGCTTACGTCTGTGACAGCAGGGGTCTCACCATTTAATGTGTGGTATGAATACGATATATGGTCAATATTTAATGCATATTCCATACACAGCCCTCCGCAATAATAAGTTATTTTCATATAAATATATTATGCAAAATAATAAAAAAAGGTTTACATTTTTAAACAGAGTATGTATAATAATCTATGTTTTGATGCTTTCGTGGCTCAGTTGGTAGAGCGATTGATTCGTAATCAATAGGTCGTGGGTTCGAGTCCCATCGGAAGCTTTAACAAAAGCTGTGAAGGTGCAGACCGTACAAGGCGGTCACAGATGGCAATCATACTGTCAGAGAGAGAGGATCACTGGCTGAGAGTCCTTTTGAGTTAAAGAATGGCATTGAATTTCACACCGGAGCTGCGTTGCTGAAGAGTGGCTGTGACCGCGAAGTAGGCTGCGACGTGTAGACGCGTTAAGTCGGAAGAGAGTCCGGATATTCCGGGAATATGGGTGGTACCGCGGTTAATTCGTCCCTTGTTTTGGGGGCGTTTTTTATTTGTCAAAATATATATTAAACGTCCACGCAGAACATTTATCAGTACATAATGAAAGGAATGGGATTTCAATGATGAAGGAACGTTTGAAGAAAATCATGGAAAATGCGAGAACTCAGATTGATGAGACTGACTCGCTCGAAAGACTTAATGAGATTAAAGTAGGTCTTCTTGGTAAGAAAGGTGAACTTACTGAAGTGCTTAAGGGCATGAAGGATGTGGCTCCTGAAGAAAGACCGCAGGTAGGTCAGATAGTTAACGAGACAAGACAGGCAATCGAGGAGATGCTTGAGAATGCAAGAACAGACCTCGCAAAGAAGAAAAGAGAACTTCAGATGAAGGCAGAGGTTATTGATGTAACACTTCCAGCCAGAAAAAACAATGTAGGTCATCGTCATCCTAATACAATAGCACTTGAAGAAGTAGAGAAGATATTTGTCGGAATGGGATATGAAGTGGTTGAAGGACCGGAGGTCGAGTATGACTACTATAACTTTGAGGCATTGAATATTCCTGCTAACCATCCGGCTAAGGATGAGCAGGATACATTTTATATTAATGACAAGATTCTTCTCCGTACACAGACATCACCTGTTCAGGTACGCCAGATGGAGAGAGGTCATCTTCCTATCAGAATGATTGCGCCGGGAAGAGTATTCCGTGCAGATGAAGTGGATGCAACACATTCACCTTCATTCCATCAGATTGAGGGTATGGTAATAGATAAAAATATTACATTTGCAGATCTTAAGGGTACATTGCAGGAATTTGCCAGAGAACTGTTCGGTGAGGATACAAAGGTTAAGTTCAGACCTCATCACTTCCCGTTCACAGAGCCAAGTGCTGAGATGGATGTAACATGCTTCAAGTGCGGAGGCAAGGGATGCCGTTTCTGTAAGGGCGAAGGCTGGATTGAGATTCTCGGATGCGGAATGGTTCATCCTAAGGTTCTTAAGATGAGCGGAATAGACCCTGAAGAGTATTCAGGATTTGCATTTGGTGTAGGACTTGAGCGAATCGCACTTCTCAAATATGAGATTGACGACATGAGACTTCTCTATGAGAATGATGCAAGATTCCTTAAGCAGTTCTAAGTAAAAGCTGACACTAATTATTGGTCAGGATATTCTGAAAAGAGTAATTTGGAAACATATATGCAGAGAATGGAGAATTAAAATCATGAATACATCTTTAAATTGGATTAAAGCATATGTACCGGGACTTGAGTGTACGGATCAGGAATATATGGACGCCATGACATTAAGCGGTACAAAGGTAGAAGGATATAAAGCACTTGATGCAGACCTTGATAAGATAGTTGTAGGACAGATTATATCAGTAGAAAAGCATCCTGATGCAGATAAGCTTGTTATATGCCAGGTTAACATAGGCAAAGAGACAATACAGATAGTTACAGGTGCGCCCAATGTAGTTACCGGAATGAAGGTGCCTGTAGTGCTCGATGGCGGACGTGTTGCCGGAGGACATGACGGTTCTAAGACGGAAGGCGGAATTAAGATTAAGAAGGGCAAACTCCGTGGTGTTGAATCTAACGGTATGATGTGCTCTATAGAGGAGCTTGGTTCATCAAGAGACTTTTATCCGGATGCACCTGAGAATGGCCTTTATGTAATGCCTGAGGATGCAGTTGTCGGTTCTGATGCAATAGAGGCACTCGGACTGCGCGATACTGTATTTGAATATGAGATTACTAACAACAGAGTAGACTGTTACAGCATTCTTGGCGTAGCAAGAGAGGCGGCGGCAACATTCAATAAGGATTTTGTTATGCCTCCTGTCAAGAAAGTCGGCAACAGCGAGGATGTTAATGACTATGTGAAGGTTGATGTTCAGGCAACAGATCTCTGCCCAAGATACACAGCAAGACTTGTAAGGAATATCAAGCTTGCGCCATCACCTGAATGGATGCAGAGAAGACTTGCTGCAAGTGGAATCAGACCTATCAATAATATCGTAGATATTACTAATTACGTAATGGAAGAGTACGGACAGCCTATGCATGCATATGATTATGATACGCTTGCAGGCGGTAAGATAATAGTACGCCGTGCAGAAGAGGGCGAAGAGTTTGTAACACTTGACGGACAGACAAGAAAGCTTGATCCTTCAATACTTATGATATGTGATGCTGAGAAGTCAGTAGGTGTTGCAGGTATCATGGGCGGCGAGAATTCTAAGATAACAGATGATGTTAAGACAATGCTTTTTGAAGCAGCATGCTTTGACGGAACTAATATCCGTCTTTCAGCCAAGAAGATTGGTATGAGAACAGAAGCATCAGGCAAGTTCGAGAAAGGACTTGATCCTAATCTTGCATCAGAAGCTATTGACAGGGCATGCCAGCTTATTGAAGAACTCGGAGCAGGCGAAGTTGTCGGCGGAATGATCGATGTATATCCTCAGAAGAATGTGGAGAAGAGAATCAAGTTCGAGCCTGACAAGATTAACAAGCTGCTCGGAATAGATATTTCAGCAGAAGAGATGCTTGGATATCTTAAGAAGATTGAACTCGTATATAACGAAGAGACTAACGAACTTATAATACCTACATTCAGACAGGATCTTGAGTGTGGTGCCGATATAGCGGAGGAAGTTGCAAGATTCTACGGATATGCCAACATTCCTACAACACTTCCATCAGGTGAGGCTACAACAGGTAAGCTTTCATTCAAGATGAGAATTGAGGGCGTTGCAAGAGATATTGCAGAGTTCTGTGGTTTCTCACAGGGTATGACATATTCATTTGAAAGCCCTAAGGTATTTGATAAGCTTCTTCTTCCGGAGGATTCACCGCTTCGCAAGGCAATAGTTATATCTAATCCTCTTGGTGAAGATTTCAGCATTATGAGAACAACTTCACTTAACGGAATGCTTACATCACTGTCCACTAACTATAACAGAAGAAATAAGAATGTTAAGCTCTATGAGCTGGGCAATATTTATCTTCCAAAGTCACTTCCTCTTACAGAGCTTCCTGATGAGAGAATGCAGTTTACACTCGGCTTCTATGGAGACGGTGATTTCTTCAGTATGAAGGGAGTTGTTGAGGAATTCCTTGAAAAGGTAGGAATGAGAAATAAGCCTGAATATAATCCTGACGCAGGCAAAACATTCCTTCATCCGGGAAGACAGGCTGACATAGTCTATGACGGAGAAGTAATCGGATATCTCGGAGAGGTTCATCCTGATGTACTTGACATTTATTCAATAGGGGAGAAGGCTTATATTGCAGTAATTGATATGCCGCACATAGTAGAGAAGGCAACATTTGACAGAAAGTACGAAGGAATTGCAAAGTTCCCTGCAGTTACAAGAGATATTTCAATGGTTATGGATAAGTCAGTGCTTGTTGGAACTGTTGAGGATATCATAGAGAAGAGAGGCGGAAAGCTTGTTGAGAGCTATAAGCTCTTTGATATCTATGAAGGCTCACAGATTAAGTCAGGATTCAAATCAGTTGCTTATTCTATAAGTTTCAGGGCAAAGGACAGAACACTTGAGGACAAGGATATCAATCCTATTATGGAAAATATACTTAAGGACCTCGGAGCACTTGGAATAGAGCTCAGAAGCTGATAATTCAGCTTCCGGGTGTTCTGACAATATATATAGTGAGTTGTTCAGAAATGAGGAAGGTTTTATGATGGAATTACATGATTTTTACTATGATCTGCCACAGGAGCTTATTGCGCAGGATCCGTTATCTGACCGTTCAGCGTCAAGACTGATGCTGCTTGATAAGAATACAGGTGAGATTGAGCATAAGATATTTAAGGATATAATTGATTATCTTAATCCGGGAGACTGCCTTGTTATCAATGATACCAAGGTAATTCCGGCAAGGCTTATAGGAGAGAGAGTCGGAACAGGTGCAACCATAGAGGTTCTTCTGTTAAAGCGTAAGGAAGACATGAAGGATGTCTGGGAAGTGCTTGTAAAGCCCGGCAAGAAGGCTAAGATCGGGACAAAGATAAGCTTTGGTGACGGCAGGCTTGTGGCTGAGGTTATAGATATTGTTGAAGAAGGCAACAGACTGATTCAGTTTACTTATGAAGGTATTTTTGAAGAGATTCTTGACGAACTTGGACAGATGCCGCTGCCTCCTTACATAACACACAAGCTTCAGGATAAGAACAGATACCAGACTGTATATGCAAAGCATGAAGGCTCAGCGGCAGCGCCTACTGCAGGACTTCACTTTACGAAGGAGCTGCTAGAAAGGATTCAGGAAAAAGGTGTTGATATAGCACGCGTAACACTTCATGTCGGACTTGGAACATTCAGACCTGTCAAGGTTGAGAATATTCAGGAGCACCACATGCACTCTGAATATTATGTAGTAACGCAGGAAGCTGCGGATAAGATTAATAATGCAAAGGCTGGTGGCGGGCGTGTTATATGCGTAGGAACAACAAGCTGCAGAACTATTGAGTCAGCGTCAGATGATGACGGCAGGGTTAAGGCATGCAGCGGATGGACGGAGATATTCATCTATCCGGGATATAAGTTCAAGGTGCTTGATGCTCTTATAACTAATTTCCATCTGCCGGAGTCGACGCTTTTGATGCTTGTATCCGCATTAGCGGGAAGAGAGCATATCCTTGCAGCGTATAAGACGGCGGTTGAGGAAAAGTACAGGTTCTTTTCTTTCGGTGACGCTATGTTCATACATTGACATAATCGGTGTCATTTGATAGAATTCATAGTTGGTTGAGTAGGGTGGATAATCGCGGCTGCTTATGCAGGTGAGGAAAGTCCGGGCTTCACAGGGCAGGATGCCGGATAACGTCCGGTGGAGGTGACTCCAAGGCCAGTGCAACAGAGATATACCGCCGGAGCTGGCAGTTTGCTGCAAGTTCCGGTAAGGGTGGAAAGGCAGTGTAAGAGACTACCGTTCTCATGGTAACATGAGAAGCCATGTAAACCCCATCCGAAGCAAGACCAGACAAAGGCGATACGGCTGCCCGTCGTGCCTTTGGGTAGGTCGCTTGAGCCTGCTGGTAACAGCAGGACTAGATAGATGATTATCACGTGCGGTAACGCATTTGACATAACCCGGCTTACAGCCCTGCTCAATCTATCCAATGTATAATCAAAATAATGCCCGTACGGGACATCACATGAAGAATTCATGATGTATGTAACCTGTACGGGCATTTTTATTGTTGTATTGTGATTTCTGCAGGCAATTACCGGTTCAAATGCATTACTGCTTTATATATTTTTCCTCGCAGTATAGGCATCTGTACACCTGATTATCCTCATCGGTAAGTGTGAATACGTGATCCAGTTCCTGCTCAATGGATGTAATACAGCGTGGGTTCTTACATCTGATAACATTGGTTATACGCTTTGGAAGCGAAAGACGCTTTTTCTCTACGATTTCTCCGTCCTTGATAATGTTAACAGTGATGTTGTGGTCGATAAAACCGAGGACATCGAGATCTACAAGGTCAAGTCCGCCTTCAATCTTAATAATGTCCTTCTTGCCCATCTTATTGCTGCGTGCATTCTTGATTATGGCAACCTGGCAGTCAAGCTTTCCGAGACCGAGATTGTCATATATCTGCATGCTCTTTCCTGCTTCTATATGATCGAGAACAAAACCTTCATTTAACTGTCCTACATTTAACATAGTAATAATCTCCGTTCTGCCGGTACAGGTGTGTGTGATACATGTAATAAAATATGTGCTGACCGGCTGATTGTAATTTATAAATTAGAAGTATCAATTCCAAGAAGCGTTAGTATAAGTGCCATACGCACATATACGCCGTTCTGAACCTGCTTGAAATATGCAGCTCTTGGGTCATCATCTACTTCTACTGATATCTCGTTAACTCTTGGAAGTGGGTGGAGAACGTACATATCAGGCTTGGCAAGCTGCATTTTCTCAGCATCAAGTATGTAGAAATTCTTCATTCGCAGATATTCGTCTTCGTTGAAGAAACGCTCGCGCTGGACTCTTGTCATATAGAGTATGTCAAGCTCAGGCATAACGTCCTCAAGCTTTTCAACTTCTTTATATTCAACATGATTAGCCTCAAGAACGTCATCACGGATATAGTCAGGTACGCGGAGTTCTTTTGGTGATATGAGGACAAACTTTACATTATCATATCTTATAAGTGAGTTGATGAGTGAATGTACAGTACGTCCAAACTTAAGGTCACCGCAAAGCCCGATTGTGAGATTGCCGAGACTTCCGCGGAGTGAGCGGATTGTCATAAGGTCTGTGAGAGTCTGCGTAGGATGCTGATGTCCGCCATCGCCTGCGTTAATTACAGGAATACGGGATTTGCCGGCGGCTACCATTGGTGCACCTTCCTTTGGATGACGCATTGCACAGATATCTGCGTAGCATGATATAACGCGGATTGTATCAGATACACTTTCGCCTTTTGAAGCTGAGCTTGAATTGGCAGAAGAAAAACCAAGAACAGACCCGCCGAGATTAATCATAGCTGCTTCAAAGCTTAACCGGGTCCTTGTACTTGGTTCATAAAAAAGAGTTGCTAATTTTTTGCCTGTACAGCAGTGACTGTACCTGGCGGGGTCAGCGGCGATGCTGTCTGCAAGATTCAACAGCCTGTCCGTTTCTTCCACTGATAAATCGAGAGGATTTAACAAATGTTTCATACGTACCTCCATAAAATTTTACATTTTAAACTATTCTACTCTAAAATTGTTAAATACTCAAGAGGAATATTTGGAGAGGAGGGGAAATAAGTGGAGGTGTGGAATTGTTTAACTTCGTCATTTTACTGCAAATGACGAAGTTGAACTTGATTTTGATGAAGTGGAAATTTATAATTTAACTAAATCGAAGGCATCTATACTTCTGATGAACGATTGAAAAAGATTGTTTTAGATAACCCGAGTTGTCGTGAAAAAGGCTTTGGGTCAGGCTCAATTATTATTTGATTCGCTTATGCAGGAATATTTTGGGTAGAAGGGGAGAATAGGTATGAACGACTATAAAAAATGGCTGACAGAACGTTTCCGTATAGAAAGGCAGCGTTTTGATAGATCCGGTGTATATGCATACACACAGAGAGCAATGGCATACAACTCCAATAAAATTGAAGGAAGCACATTGACACCGGAACAGACGGCATCTTTATTTGATAACGGTACACTGCCTCAAAATGACAATTACTACAGGGCAAAGGATGTTGAGGAAATGAATGGTCATTTCTTGATGCTCAACTGTATGATAGATACTTTGAATGAACCATTGACAGAAAATCTCATCAAACGTTTTCATCATGAATTTAAGTCAGGAGTATTTGAAGATCGGGCAAATGGATATGCAATCGGTGCTTACAAAGAAAGACCGAACATGATTGGAATGTATAAGACAGTGCTTCCTAATCAGGTTTCAGAAGAAATGGGGAAGCTGTTGGATTGGTATGAACAACAGGAAAAGAACTTAGACGTGTTAGCAGAGTTTCATGCGAGGTATGAGACAATTCATCCATTTCAGGATGGAAACGGCAGAACAGGAAGGATGATTCTCTTTAGAGAATGCCTTATAAATCCGGATTTAAAACCATTTATCATTTTGGATGTAAATAGAGAAAAGTACATTGACGGATTAAAAGAATATCGTGAAAATCAAAAGACAGAAAAGCTGGTTTCTTTAATGAATCAGGAAATAGAGGATTATTATACGCAATGTAAATATTTTATGAATGATTAGGAGTGCATGTTTGACAATCGGTCAAGAACTCCATAGGCATTTTTAATAAGTGGGATTTGCTGATTATGTTCTTTATGATGATAGTCATAGACCGCTTGCTGTAATAGAAGCTAAGAGGACATGCACCGATGTTGCAAAGGGCAGACAACAGGCAAAACTCTATGCTGACTTACTAGAGGCACAATACAATAGAAGACCGGTGTTTTTTCTTACCAATGGTTTTGAAACAAGAATTATAGATAATCAGTATCATGACACAAATCTGGACAGCAGACAGATTTACTTTGTGAATCAGATAGTAGAGTATATTGTACACAACGGGATGATGAAGGGTTTGTCTGTACTTCAGGAATCGCCATTTACTGACAAGGGAAGCGTAGCGGAGATATTTACGGACATGACAGTCTGGATGGGAATCAGAAAGGTGATTGACCAGATTAATACCAATGCTGCAGCGTAAAGATATCAAAAAGTATTGAATTTATTGAAAAAAAATTCTAACTATGATAGCATAATAGATTGTGTGAAGTGTTTAAAAAAGCTATGAATAGCAGATTAACAGAAGCTAAAGAACACAAAGACAGTAAAACTGTGATTTATCCAAGGAGGAATATAGAAATATGAAACTAGGTATTGTAGGACTTCCGAATGTCGGAAAGAGTACACTGTTTAATTCACTTACAAAGGCAGGGGCTGAGTCAGCCAATTATCCGTTTTGTACAATTGACCCTAATGTAGGAGTTGTTGCAGTTCCGGATGACAGACTTAACAAGCTGGCAGCTCTTTATAATTCAGCCAAGATAACGCCGGCAGTTATAGAGTTCGTAGATATTGCAGGACTTGTTAAGGGAGCGTCAAAGGGAGAGGGACTCGGCAACCAGTTCCTTGCCAATATCCGCGAGGTTGATGCGATTGTTCATGTCGTAAGATGTTTTGAGGACAGTAATATCGTTCATGTTGACGGCTCTATAGATCCAATCAGAGATATAGAGACTATTAACCTTGAGCTTATATTCTCAGATATAGAGATTCTTGAAAGAAGACTTGCCAAGCAGTCAAAGGCTGCATTCAATAATAAGGATATTGCCAAGGAATGTGATCTTATAAAGCGCGTCAAGGCACATCTTGAGGAAGGCAAGCTTGCAAAAAGCTTTGAGACAGACGATGAGGATGAGCAGGCAATGCTTAAGTCATATAATCTGCTCACAGCCAAGCCTGTAATTTTTGCGGCTAACGTTAAAGAGGATGACCTTGCTGATGACGGAGCCGGCAATAAGTTTGTTCAGTCAGTAAGGGATTATGCTGCCAAGGAGAACTGCGAGGTATTCGTTATCTGTGCGCAGATTGAGCAGGAGATATCAGAGCTTGATGATGATGAGAAGAAGATGTTCCTTGAAGACCTCGGACTTTCAGAGTCAGGTCTTGACAAGCTTATAGCTGCAAGCTACAGACTTCTCGGACTTATAAGTTATCTTACGGCAGGTGAGACTGAGACAAGGGCATGGACTATTGTTAACGGTACGAAGGCCCCTCAGGCAGCAGGTAAGATACACAGTGATTTTGAAAGAGGCTTCATACGCGCTGAGGTAGTTAATTATCAGGATCTGCTTGACTGCAAGACATATGCGGGAGCTAAGGAAAAGGGTCTTGTAAGACTTGAGGGCAAGGACTATGTCGTTAAGGACGGAGACGTAATTCTGTTCAGATTCAATGTTTAATATAAGAATACCGGATAGATTCAGATTATTATTTCCATGCTACTTCGCATTTTTTGTGAGTGGTGCAATGGTTCTGCTTGTCGGAGCCACACTTCCTTACATTATAGAAGAAGCAGGTATTAATTACAGTGTTGCGGGAGGATTGCTGTCGGCATTTGCGATAGGCAATCTTCTCGCAAGTTTTGTTAATCCGGTAATATCAAGGCTGATGGGGAGAAAGAAGACAATAGTCATGCTGTCGTCGCTTGTACCTCTTTCATGGATTATAATCACACTGCTTCCTCCGGTTGCGGTGATGTATCCGGCGTTTGTACTGCTTGGCATAGGAAGAGGCTCCGTGAGCATAATTAATAATGCAGTTGTAAATGATAATTCTGATGGTAAGCCTGCGGCACTTAATCTGCTGCATATGACATTTGCGGCAGGTGCGCTTCTCTCACCGTTGCTGACATCTTTGTATATGGAAGCGGGGCTTGGATGGAGAACAGCGGCTTATACAATAATAGCGGCTTCTTTACTTGCAACGGCAGGCTATGCGTGGATGAAGATGACACCGGGAGGTTATGCCGGGGAGGAAGGAACATCGGCAGCAGATACAGAAACAGGTACAGGAATGGATGCAGGGAATACCGTTTATTACAAAAATCCTGTATTTTATATAATGGGATTTCTGCTGTTTTTGTATATTGGACTTGAAAACTGCGTTAACGGATGGTTTGTCACATATTTTAAAAGTATGGGAATTATGAGCAGTACATATGCAACAAATCTCGTATCTGTCACATGGATTATGGTAATGCTTGGAAGACTTACAACGGCTAAGCTTTCAGCGGTTATTGATAAAAACAGGCTTATATTTGCATATTGCATAGCAACTGCTGTGTTCTTCCTTCTGCTTATAGCTACGCATAATCTGTATGTGATAACATTTGCGATAGCGGGGCTTGGATTTTTCTTTGCGGGAATATATCCTACAGGAGTTTCATGTGCAGGCAGTGTGTTAAAGGGGTCTGACACTGCAATGTCAATGCTTCTGGCGATTGCTGCACTCGGTGGCATTATTACGCCTCAGATAGTGGGCATAATAGCAGATGGGGCAGGAATGGCTGCCGCAATAACTGTTCTTCTTATAAATGCTGCAGGAATGCTTATACTTTCGGGAGTTGGAATGAAAAAGGGAGGTACATTAGGATGAGGTACACGATTCAGAATGAATATCTTAAGGTAACTGTAGACAGCAAGGGATGTGAGATCGTATCTGCAATAACTGCTGCGGATAACAGAGAGCATATCTGGCAGGCAGACCCGGCGGCATGGAAGCGCCATGCACCGGTATTGTTCCCGTTAGTCGGTAAGTACAGGGACAACAGTGTTACATATAATGGCAGGCAATATCATATGACGCAGCATGGCTTTGCCAGAGATATGGAGTTTGAACCGGTTAAGATAGAAGATGATAAGCTGACTATGTGCCTTAAGGCGGATGCATCTACACTTGAAGCGTATCCCTTCTTTTTTAAGCTTGAATGTACATACAGACTTGACGGCAGCAGCATAGCTGCATCATGGAGAGTGTCAGATACGCAGGATGAAGCAATGTATTTCAGTATAGGAGCACATCCGGCGTTTGTGCTTGACGGGCATGAGAGCCTTACGGGATGCAGAATAGGCTTTGCTATGGACAGATATGGAGTGGAAGCTGTGAATCCGGATATGAAGGCTGAAGGTATATCTTACAGGCTTCTGAATGCTGAAGGACTTCTTGAGGATAAGGAATATAAGCTTGATATAGAAGATGGTGTGATGGTTACAGAAGGATTTTTTGACAGAGATGCATATATTATTGAGAATAACCAGTGCCATGAGGTTTATCTCGAATGTGACGGTGAAAGATTTGTTACTGTAAAGTTTGACGCACCCGTATTCGGTCTGTGGTCACCCGTCGGCAAAAATGTGCCGTTTATATGTATCGAACCATGGTACGGAAGAGCTGACAGGGCTGATTATTCCGGAACTCTTGAGGAACGTGAATGGGGAAACAGGATTGCGCCGGGGGAAGTATTTGAACGGGGTTATACAATAGTATTCTGATTGTAATAACAGTCTGATTATAAGAATGTTCTGAATAAAATGTATTTTGTTGGAAATAATTAAAGTGGAGAGATAATCTCCACTTTTTTTGTGCAAAATATACAAAATAAAAATGAAAGTTTGTGAGCGTTGATAATTGATTTTGATTGAATTTGAATTATAATTATATTAAAGATAACGGAACAGCTAAAGTACAGCCGCTAAAGTACAGCATATGGAAAAAGCTGGAAAGATAGGAACAGAATGGAGGTGGGATAATGATTTATACAGTTACATTTAACCCTTCGCTGGATTACATTGTTTCTGTGAATGATTTTAAACTGGGACTTACGAATCGGACATCATCTGAGCTTATCCTTCCGGGAGGCAAGGGAATCAATGTATCAACAGTTCTCATGAATCTTGGAATTAAGAGCAGGGCACTCGGATTTGTTGCCGGATTTACCGGAAGAGAAATTGTGTCTGAACTTGATAAGCTTGGTGTGCAGTCGGAATTTATCACTATTGACAGTGGCGTATCAAGAATTAATGTGAAACTGAAGTCGGTAGACGGAACGGAGATCAACGGGCGCGGACCGGATATAGACGGTAAGAGTCTTGATAAGCTTATGGATAAGCTGGACAGACTGGAAAACGGTGATGTACTTTTCTTGTCAGGCAGTATACCTGAGTGTGTCCCGGATGATATCTACAGCAGAATAATGGCGATGCTTAACGGCAGAGGAATAACGGTTGTTGTAGATGCAACGAGAGAGCTGCTGATGAATGTGCTTGAGTACAGACCATTCCTTATTAAGCCCAATAATCATGAGCTTGGTGAGATATTCGGAGTCGAATTGTCTTCAAGGGCAGAGGTTGTACCATACGCCAGAGCACTTCAAAAGAAGGGAGCTGTAAATGTACTTGTGTCGATGGCAGGTGAGGGTGCAGTGCTTGTCGCTGGGGACGGACAGGTATATGAAAGTGAGGCACCGAAAGGAAAGCTTGTTAACGGTGTTGGTGCAGGTGATTCGATGGTTGCAGGATTTATGGCAGGATGGCTTGAAAAGAATGACTACAGACATGCATTTTATATGGGACTTGCAGCAGGAAGCGCAAGTGCATTCTCGGAATATCTTGCAACTAAGGAAGAAATTGGGAAGGTTTACAACGAGGCAGTGAACAGGCTGCAGAAAGCATAGGATAATGTGTAATGTGTCATAATGACGCAGGATTGGAGGGTATATATGAAAATTATCGATCTTCTTGATAAAAACAGCATAAAGCTTGATGCTTCACCGTCAGGAAAGGAAGAAGCACTTAATATGGCGATTGACCTTATGGACAGGAGCGGAAAGCTTAATGACAAAGAAGCTTATCGCAGACAGGTGTTTGCAAGGGAGAAAGAAAGTACAACAGGAATTGGTGAGGGAATAGCAATTCCACATGGCAAATGTGCCGCAGTTGACAGACCGGGACTTGCAGCAATGGTTATACCGGGCGGGGTTGATTTTGAATCGCTTGATGATGAGCCGGTAACGCTTATGTTCCTTATTGCAGCGCCTGACACAAAGGATAATGTACACCTTGATGTGCTGAGTAAGCTGTCAGTGCTTCTTATGGATGAAGAATTCACAGCATCACTGAGAGGTGCAGAATCGGTTGAGAAATTTATAAAGCTTGTAGATAAAGCTGATGAAGAAAAGAACGGAATTGACGAGAGACTCACTGAGGGTAATACTCTTAATGCGGCATCGGATGTACGGATACCAAAGATTCTTGCGGTAACATCATGTCCTACCGGAATTGCACATACATATATGGCAGCTGAGGGACTTGAAAAAGCAGCAAAGGCAAAGGGCTGTGCAATTAAGATAGAGACAAGAGGTTCAGGTGGTGCCAAGAACGTACTTACAGAACAGGAAATCAACGATGCAGACTGCATAATAGTTGCGGCAGATGCAGATGTTCCAATGGCAAGATTTGATGGAAAGAAAGTTATAATATGTCAGGTATCTGACGGAATAAGTAAAGCAGATGAGCTTATTGAGCGTGCGTGTGCGGGAGATGCATCTGTGTACTGTGCAGATACAAAAGATACAATGACAGCAGCGGGTAAGAGTACAAAGACCGGAGAAAAGAGCGGAGGAGTTGCACATCAGATATACACACAGCTTATGAATGGTGTATCACATATGCTCCCATTTGTTGTAGGTGGCGGTATCCTGATTGCAATAGCATTTCTCATAGATGGAATGAATGTTAATATTGAGGCACTTCCGGCAGACCAGAGAGCTAATTTTGGTACAATCACTGCGGCTGCGGCATTCTTCAAGGGTATTGGCGGGACAGCGTTCGGATTCATGCTTCCTGTGCTCGCAGGTTATATTGCCATGGCTATAGGTGACAGACCGGCACTTGCTGTAGGCTTCGTTGGAGGAATGATGGCAGCTAATGGAAAGTCCGGATTCCTTGGAGCACTTGCTGCCGGATTCGCTGCAGGATATATAATTCTTGGGCTTAAGAAGGTATGCAGAAAACTTCCGGATGCAATAGAAAAGATTACACCGGTATTGATATATCCGGTAGCCGGTATCCTGGCAATCGGAATACTGATGACATTTGTGGTAGAACCGGTCATGGGTGGAATTAACACCGGGCTTAACAGTGCACTAACAAGCATGGGCAGCTCAAGCAGGATAATACTTGGTTTCATACTTGCGGGAATGATGGCTGTTGATATGGGCGGTCCGTTCAATAAAGCAGCATATGTATTCGGAACGGCATCAATAGTTGCAGGCAACTATGATATAATGGCAGCAGTTATGATTGGAGGCATGACACCTCCGTGTGCAATAGCGCTTGCGACATTGCTGTTTAAAAACAAATTCACAAAACAGGAAAGAGAAGCAGGACCGACCAACTTTATTATGGGACTTGCATTTATCACAGAAGGCGCAATACCTTATGCGGCATCTGACCCACTGCATGTAATACCGGCATGTGTTATTGGCTCGGGAATTGCCGGTGCAATGTCAATGGCTTTTGGATGTACACTTATGGCACCTCACGGAGGAATCTTTGTGGCACCTGTAATGGGACATCCTGTGATGTATATAATTGCAATTATTGTAGGAACGGCAGTATCTACAGTGCTGCTTGGAACTCTTAAGAAAAATGTAGTAAATGATTAACAGTTAAGGAAATGGAGGACATTTATGAAAGAATTTAATTACACAATAACAGACCCACAGGGAATACATGCAAGACCGGCAGGAGAACTCGTTAAGGCAGCCAAAGTATTTACAAGCAGTATAAAGATGATTAAGGATGGCAAAGAAGGAGACTGCAAGAAGATATTTACAATTATGGGACTTGCCGTAAAGAATGGCAATGAAGTAACTGTCAGATGTGAGGGCGAAGACGAGGATGCGGCATGTGCTGCAATTGAAAGTTTTATGAAAGAAAACATGTAAACAGACTCACAGTACAGCTTCAAGGGGGTGTATCTATGAAGATATTTTGCGGAAAAAGCGTTTTTGGCGGGGTGGCAGCTGGTACGATAAGACTGTACAAGAAGGACGAGCAGAAGATAAAACGTGAAAGAATAGAAGATGCCGAAGCAGAAGTGGCAAGGTACAATATGGCGAGGAATGAAGCCGTTGAACAGCTCGGAGCACTGTATGAGAAGGCTCTTAAGGAAGTTGGTGAATCCAATGCGGCAATATTTGAGATCCACCAGATGATGCTGCAAGATGATGATTATAATGAATCAGTTGAGAATATAATCAGAACGCAGAATGTTAATTCTGAGTATGCAGTGGCAGTTACGGAAGATAATTTTGCACAGATGTTTGCGTCAATGGATGATGAGTACATGAAGGCAAGGGCAGCTGATGTAAAGGATATATCCGAGAGAGTACTCACAATACTTTCAGGCGGCGGCAATGATAATATGTCAGCAAAGCAGGCATGCATTATAATTGCTGATGACCTTGCACCGTCAGAGACGGTACAGATGGATAAGGATAAAGTACTTGCGTTTGTCACTGTACATGGCTCTATGAATTCACACACTGCCATACTTGCAAGAACAATGGGAATACCGGCACTTGTGGGGACAGATATGCCGCTTGACAGTGAATTAGATGGAAAAATGGCTGTAGTTGACGGCAATGATGGCAGAATATATATTGAGCCGGATGATGTAACGCTCAAAGAGCTGATGGAACGCAAAAAGGCTGATGATGAGTACAGAAAGTTATTGCAGCAGCTTAAAGGCAGGGATAATGTTACTCTGGACGGAAAACATATCAGGCTGTATGCCAATATCGGCAATATAAAGGATCTGGCAACGGTTATCCAGAATGATGCGGCCGGAATAGGACTGTTCAGAAGTGAATTTATATATCTTGAGCGCAGTGATTTTCCTACAGAAGAGGAACAGTTCAACATTTACAAAACCGTAGCGCAGACCATGGCAGGAAGAGAAGTTATTATAAGAACGCTGGATATAGGTGCTGACAAACAGTGTGATTACTTTAATATGGATAAGGAAGATAATCCTGCAATGGGGTGTCGTGCGATAAGAATATGTCTTACAAGACCGGAGATATTCAGGACACAGCTGCGCGCATTGTTCAGGGCAGCAAGCTATGGCAATATAGCGGTAATGTACCCGATGATAACAAGCGTCCGGGAAGTTAAGCGCATAAAAGAGATAACATTACAGGTTGAGGATGAGCTGAAGGCACAGGGAATCCAATATGCCGTACCAAAACAGGGTATTATGATAGAAACTCCTGCAGCGGCAATTATAAGTGATGAACTTGCACCGCTTGTTGATTTCTTCAGTATCGGCACTAATGATCTTACTCAGTATACACTTGCAGTTGACAGGCAGAATACAAAGCTTGATGAATTCTGTGATGTGCATCATCCTGCAATTATGCGTATGATACAGATGGTTGTTGATAATGCACATAAGGCAGGAATCTGGGCCGGGATATGTGGAGAACTTGGCGCGGATACAACGCTTACAAGACAGTTCCTTGCAATGGGCGTGGATGAATTGTCTGTATCTCCGGCAAGAATACTTCCAATCAGAAAGATTATTGTTGAGACAGATTTGAGCAATATATAACAGAATGGAGCGGAAATGTTTATTGAACAGCGGTATGAGATGATTCTGCAGATGCTGGAGAAGAACAGCAGCATAACTGTAGCAGACATAACGAAGGAGCTTGGAGTGTCAGAGGCGACTGCCAGAAGGGATATTACGGCGCTTGCCAACGCAGGCAGACTTGTTAAAGTGTTTGGTGGAGCAATAGCGGCAGGTGAAGATTATATATTCCATGAACCGACAGTGGAACAGAAGACTAATGTTAACATGGATAAAAAAACAGCCATTGCCAGATATGCGGCTAAGCTTATAGCACCGGGCGATTTCGTTTATATAGATGCGGGAACGACAACAGGATGCATGCTTGATTATATAACACAAAAAGATGCAACCTATGTGACTAATGCTGTAACACATGCCAGACGGCTTGCTGCTGACGGATTCCATGTATTACTTGTAGGCGGCGAACTCAAAGGAACAACCGAAGCGGTTGTCGGAAGCGATGCCATAAATACCATACAGACATACCACTTTTCAAAAGGCTTCTTTGGAACTAACGGTATAACACACAAAGCGGGAATTACAACGCCTGATGTCAATGAGGCTGCGGTTAAGAAAACTGCGGCAAAACAGAGCGTTGAAAGATATGTCCTTGCGGATTCCTGTAAATTCGGAGTCGTAAGTCCGGTTACATTCGCAGGAATAGAGTCAGTAAATATTATAACGGATGCCATACCCAAAGAATACAGCGCGGATAAAAATATTATTTGCTGTATGGAATAATTGTTGTATAATAAAAAGTACTATTTGCAAACTGCATGCAAGAATGAGGACTGGAAGGAGTATTTTGTGATGAATACAACAATAAGATTTCCGTATCTTGGTCTTGAATTCCATCCCGGACAGACATTTAATCTGTTTGGAATAAGTGTTGCCTATTATGGAATATGTATAGGGCTTGCCATGTTCACCGGTGCATTTATTGTATATTATATAGCACACAGGACGAAGCAGAATATAGAAGATTATCTTGATTTTACTATTCTGGCAATTATATTTTCAATAATAGGTGCCAGACTGTACTATTGTATATTTAACTGGGAGCTTTATGCAGATAATCCGGTTAAGATTATTACAGGAATCAGGGAAGGCGGCCTGGCAATATACGGAGGAATCATAGCAGCAGTAATAACTCTGATTGTGTTCTGCAGAATCAGAAGATGCAGCTTCTGGATTATGGCAGATACCGCATGTGCGGGACTTTGTCTGGGACAGGCTGTTGGAAGATGGGGAAACTTTTTTAACCGTGAGGCATTCGGCGGGTATACGGATTCAATATTCGCAATGCAGATTCCTACGACACAGGCACACGGAGTTACAAGAGAACTCCTTCTTAACGCACGTATATATAATGGTGAATCGTACATACAGGTACATCCGACATTCCTTTACGAGAGCATCTGGAATATTGCATTATTTGCAATAATTTTGTTTGTAATAAAGCATAAGAAGTTCAGAGGCCAGGCATTTGCAACGTATCTGTTCGGATATGGGCTGGGACGCACATGGATTGAACTTCTTCGTACAGACAGTCTCCTTATTCCGGGAACAACTATTCCGGTGTCTGTCATAGTATCGGTAGCGGCAATGGCATTTGCGGCAGTATATGTATGCTACAGACTGTTCTGGGATAGGAATGGATTGCTGCCGGAAGATCCAAAAGTGCCTGCAGATGGCAGCAGGCCGTCACGGAGGATATTAAGGCATAAGAAAGATGTGACTGCCGGATTCAGTGTCATAGAAGAGGTTGTGGAGGAAGAATCGGACAACAAAAAATAGATATATAGTACCAAAAGGAGAAAGGCTAGTGTTTTGCTGGCTTTTCTCCTTTTTTTAATTATAAAAAAATACTTGATTTTAGTGTAAAATTCGTTTATTATGGACATAAAGTGGTGGAAAGTGGAGCTAAAGTTTAATAATGTGGTGGAAAGTGGTGGATAACTTTGCTGCATAATTGAATTAATTCCTGAATTTATTCAGCCAGAGGTGATGTTGTTATGTTCATGGGCGAATACAATCATACAATTGATGCCAAAGGACGACTTATTGTCCCGGCTAAGTTCCGTGAAGCTCTTGGCGACGAATTCGTTGTTACGAGGGGCTTTGATAAGGAATGCCTTATTGCATATGACAACACTGAGTGGCAGAAGTTTGAGGAAAAGATTAACGAACTCCCCAACACTAATGCAGACGCAAGATTATTACGCAGATATTTCCTGGGCGGAGCTGCTTCCTGTGAGGTGGACAAGCAGGGCAGAATTCTTCTTCCGGCATCACTCAGGGAACTTGCAGGACTTACCAAGGATGTTGTATTTGTCGGAATGGCAAGCCATATAGAGATATGGGACAGAGCAACATATGATGATAAGATGAATCTTGATGATATTGATATAAGCAGGATTGCTGATAATCTTGAGAGCATGGGACTGTCGCTGTAGCACGTATAGGTAGTATGATGACAGCCGGAATTAAGAAGGGTGGACATGGAATTTAAGCACAAATCTGTTTTGTTAGATGAAACAATTGAAAGTCTTAATATTAAGCCGAACGGCATCTATGTTGACGGAACTCTTGGCGGTGGCGGACATTCATATGAGATAGCAAAGCGTCTTACGGATGGCGGAAGACTTATTGGAATTGATCAGGATGAAGATGCGATACGCGCAGCAAAAGAAAGACTGAGTGAGTTCGCGGACAGGGTCACAATCGTCCGTGATAACTACTGTAATATGCCTAAGGTTCTTGATGAACTGGGAGTAAGCAAAGTTGACGGAATACTTCTTGATATAGGAGTTTCATCTTACCAGCTTGATGAGGCAGAGCGCGGATTTACATATAAGCAGGATGCTCCTCTTGATATGAGAATGGATCAGAGACAGGAGATGACTGCGAAGGATATTGTTAACGGATATTCAGAAGAGGATCTTTATCGTATTATCAGAGATTACGGTGAAGACAAATTTGCAAAGAATATAGCAAAACATATAGTACAGGCAAGACAGGTAAAGCCTGTTGAGACAACATTTGAGCTTGATGAGATTATCAAGGCAGCAATACCGATGAAGTTCAGGGCAACCGGAGGACATCCGGCCAAGAAGACATTTCAGGCAATAAGAATTGAACTTAACAGAGAACTTGAAGTGCTGGATGAGTCTATTGATGCCATGACGGATCTGCTTAACGACAACGGAAGGCTGTGTATTATAACTTTCCATTCGCTTGAGGACAGGATAGTCAAGACAAGATTCAGAAAAAATGAAAATCCATGTACATGCCCTCCTGATTTTCCGGTGTGTGTATGCGGTAAGAAACCTAAGGGGAAGGTTATCACAAGAAAACCGATAGTTCCTGACGAAGAGGAGCTTAAAGAGAATAAGAGAGCTAAAAGTTCAAAGCTGAGAGTATTTGAACGTAAATATTAATAAATAATTTGACCGGACAGGATTGCTGTTATTCCGGTCGAGGAGGTATTGGCAATTATGGAAAGACGTGCAGGGGGTTCAGAACGTATGCGTGGAACTTACGTATACGGAACAGCAGCAAGGCAGCTTAACACAGCGCTGCCAAAGACAGATTATGATGAGCAGCGTGCAAAGCGCAGAAGAGAGCAGGAAGAGAAAAGACAGCAGGAGAGGCTTGAAGGCTATAAGGCATTAAAACATGCACACAAGACGAATCTTCTCTATACTTTTGCAGCGGTTGCGGTTGCGGCATTTATGTTTGCAATATGTGTACAATATCTTGAGGCACAGGCATATGTCAAGAATACTGCTGATGAAGTTGCCGGTATGGAGATTAAACTCACACAGCTTTCGACAAAGAACGACGAGACAAAAATGGAGATAGATGGCAGCATTGATTATAATGAAGTGCTCAGAGTTGCTACGGAAGAACTTGGAATGGTATATCCTAAGAGAAGCCAGATAGTAGAATATGATGCTGCTGAGAGTGAATACGTTAAGCAGTATAAGAATATCCCATCAACAGGTAAGTAAAGTGGAAGTTTGATTATGGCAAGAAGGAAACAGAACAGGCAGCAGAACAGACAACGTAAGAAAATGGATGGTGTGAAATACCGCGTGCGAAAGAAGATTGGAATAGCCTTTCTTATTGCGGGCGGTATTTTTCTTGTGCTTGCCGGACGCATTTTTAAGATTAATTATGAAAACGGAGACGTGTATTCCAAAACGGTGCTTGATCACCAGCAGTATACATCAACTGTGCTTCCGTATAAGAGAGGGCAGATAACGGACAGAAACGGCACACAGCTTGCGTACAGCGAGAAGGTATATAATGTAATTCTTGACCCGAAGCTTCTTCTGTCGGATGAAAAGTATAAGGAGCCTACTCTTACGGCACTTTATGAATGCTTTGGAATTAACAGGCAGGATGTAGAGAATATCCTTAAGAATAAGCCGGGAAGCCAGTATGAAAAGATGCTCAAGAATCTTACAACAGATCAGGTCAAGAGCTTTAATGACAGATCTGCCGATAAGGCTAACTATCCTAATATCAAGGGCGTATGGCTTGAGGACAGCTATATACGTAAGTATCCGTTTTCAACATTTGCATGTGATGTGCTTGGATTCTCGAGTCAGGAGAACGGCGGAGAACTGGGACTTGAGAAGACATATGATAATGAATTGTCTGGAACGGACGGCGTTACATATGGCTATATAGATGAGAGCCTTAATATCGAAAAGACGACCAAACAGCCAGTAGACGGTAATAATCTGATTACAACGCTCGATTACGGAGTGCAGAATGTTATTGAAAAGCATATAAAGTCATTCAATGAGCAATATGGTTCCAAGAACACGGCTGTTCTTGTAATGAATCCTAATAACGGCGAGATTCTCGGCATGGCAAGTTATCCCGTGTTTGACCTTAACAATCCGAGGGATTTAAGCGGAATATATACGGAAGAAGAGATAGCAGCGATGTCTAACGAGGATTCGCTTAAGGCAATGTATGCTTTGTGGAAGAATTTCTGCGTGTCAGAGACGTTTGAACCGGGTTCGACATTTAAACCGTTTACGGTTGCAACTGCTCTTGAAGAAGGCGTTGTAAATGATGGTGACACTTTTTACTGTCAGGGATATGAATCTGTTGGCGGATGGACAATAAAGTGCCATGAGAAGGCAGGACACGGAACGCTTACTCTTGAACAGGCGGTAATGTATTCGTGTAACCCTGCAATGATGCAGATAGCGGCCAAGCTTGGCAATGTCAAGTTCTCAGATTACCAGAAGAGATTCGGACTTGGGCAGAAGAGCGGAATAGACCTGCCGGGGGAAGCAACGGGTATGGTTGTGGATGCAGGGCAGATGGGGGATGCAGATCTTGCAACAATGTCATTTGGACAGACATTTACAGCCAATATGACACAGATGGCATCAGCATTTTCATCTCTGATTAATGGCGGTAATTATTACAGACCGCATGTAGTAAAACGTATCGAAAGTGCTGCGGGAGAGATAATCAAAAAGTATGATGCGGAGCTTGTAAGGCAGACAGTTACCTCATCAACATCAGAACTCTTGAAAAGATATCTCAAAGCAACTGTAGATACAGGGCTTGCCAAGAATGCCAAGGTTGCCGGATACTCAATGGCGGGTAAGACGGGTACGGCACAGAAACTGCCGCGTTCAGAACAAAAATATGTAATATCGTTCCTTGGATATGCACCGGCCGAGGATCCTCAGTTTGTTGTGTATGTTATAATAGATGAACCTAAGGTCGAAGGCTATAACGGAAGTTCACAGCCGGTGTTGTGGCTTACAAAGGATATTATGACAGACCTGCTTCCTTATATGAACGTATTTAAGGATACAGACCTCGCAACGGCTGAGAGTGGGGAAGACAATTCCAATAACCCGGCAGAAGGCTATAGCAATGGTGAAGCAGCCCTGCCTGACGGAATGGATACGATAGCCGGACAGCCGGCGACTCAGGCGGCAGGAAGCACAACGCAGAGTACCGGTTCGCAGAAGCAGACGCAGGCAGCAAGCAATGGCAGCAGCCAGGCAGCAAGCAATGGCAGCAGCCGGGCAGCAAGCAATGGCAGCAGCCAGACAGCAACAAAGTCTGCACAGAAACCATCTCAGTCTGCTACTAAAAAGCAGAATTAAGGAATGTGACATGTAATACTGCAATAGGATATATTAATAATATGTGTCCGGTGCTGCGGTATGAACATAAATATTTTTTCACTCAAAGCAAGGCATAAGAAGAAGATATGGTATGCATCGCTGTGTGTACTTGTTATATTTGCGGTTCTTATGGTCAGGCTCGGGTACGTCATGATATTCTGCTCAGAATATTATATGCAGAGAGCGGATGATCTTCATGAGAGGGAGCGGAGCATAAAAGCATCACGCGGAAAGATACTCGATATTAACGGTGTTGTACTTGCATCTAACAAAACAGTATGTACGATATCGGTAATCCACAGTCAGATAAAAGACAGTGAAGAAGTAATAAAGATGCTTTGCAGCGAACTTAATCTTACAGATGAGGAAGTCAGAAAAAGAGTCACGAAGGTTACATCGATAGAAAGAATAAAAACCAACGTCGACAAAGAGACAGGTGACAGAATCCGTAATTATGGTTATGACGGCGTAAAGGTCGATGAAGATTATAAGAGATACTACCCATATGATACACTGGCGTCCAAGGTGATTGGATTCACCGGAAGCGACAATCAGGGGATAGTGGGACTTGAGGTAAAGTACGATTCATGGCTTGCCGGTAACAGCGGAAAGATTCTTACGCTGACTGATGCCAGAGGCGTTGAGCTTGAAGGCATGCAGGAAAACCGCAATGAGCCGGAGAGCGGAATGGATCTCACAATAAGCATTGACTATAATATACAGACATACGCACAGCAGCTTGCTAATAAGGCACTTGCTGAAAAGCAGGCAAAGACAGTCAGCATAATTGTCATGAATCCCAATAATGGTGAGATAATGGCAATGGTGAATGCACCTGAATATAATCTTAACGAGCCGTACGAGCTTAACTATGAGCCTGAAAGTATTGTTACGGGTGAAGCTTACCGGAATCTTCTTAACGGTATGTGGCGTAACAAATGCATAAATGATACTTATGAGCCGGGTTCAACATTTAAGATGATAACGGCAACGGCAGCTCTGGAGACCGGAGCGGTAACACTTGACAGCCAGTATTACTGTCCGGGATATAAGATTGTTGAAGACAGAAGAATCAGATGTGCAAGGACAACAGGCCATGGTGCACAGGATTTTACACATACGGTAATGAACTCCTGTAATCCTGCATTTATTGAATGGGGATTACGGACAGGAGTTGATAATTATTATACATATATGGGAAAGCTTGGAATTCTTGAAAAAACAGGGATAGATATTCCGGGTGAGGCATCTGTGATAATGCACAAAAAGGAAAATGTCGGTCAGGTAGAGCTTGCGACAATGTCATTCGGACAGTCATTCCAGATTACACCAATGCAGCTTATGAGAGCAGCAAGTGCCATTATTAACGGAGGAACGCTTGTAACGCCGCATTTTGGAGTGAAGGCGACAAGCGCCGGTGGAAGCAATGTCAAAGTATTTGAATATGAGACAAAGGATAATGTGATTAACAGACAGACAAGTGATACAATGAAACAGATTCTTGAAAAAGTTGTATCGGAAGGTGGCGGTAAAAATGCCGCAATAGATGGCTTCTGCATAGGAGGCAAGACGGCAACATCGCAGAAGCTTCCAAGAGGCAACGGAAAGTATATTGCATCGTTTGTAGGCTTTGCGCCGGCTGATAATCCGCAGGTGATAGCGATGTGCATAATAGATGAGCCGGTAGGCGTATATTATGGCGGAACGGTTGCGGCACCTGTAATAAAGGAGCTTTTTGAAAATATGCTGCCGTATATGGGAATGGAAAAAGTACAGCAGCAGGATTAATTTATAAAGATGAGGAGTAGCTATGCCAAAGAAACGTCTTAAACGAATTAAATATTTTGATTATAGTCTGCTATTCATAATAATATTTCTGCTTGGATTTGGACTTGTAATGATATACAGTACCAGCTCGTACAGTGCACAGATTAAGTTCAATGATTCGGAATATTTCTTTAAAAAGCAGCTTTTTGCGGAAGTTCTTGGAATCGCGGGAATGTATGTGGCATATAAGATTGATTATCATTTCTGGGTGAAGCATGCGATGTTTTTCTATATACTTGCCATGGTTATGATAGTACTGGTAATGACACCTCTCGGATATTCGGCGTATGGTGCAAGAAGATGGATATCAATAGGACCGATATCAATACAGCCGGCAGAGTATGCCAAGCTTGCACTGATATTCGCATGTACGGCTGTGGTTGAGAAAATGGGAAAGAGTGCAAGAAAGTTCAGGGCTATATTCATGCATGTGGTACTTGGAGGAATCCTTGCCGGAATGATTTTTTTAATCACTAACAACCTGAGCAGTGCGATAATTATATTTGGTATATCTGTTGTTATCGGATTCGTTATGTATCCTAAATACAATATTTATATTATCGGTGTTACTGCAATCGGAGCGTTGGTTGTGGCAGTACGCCAATGGGCTATTAATGCGCAGCTTTCAGATAATGCTAACTTCAGATTCGAGCGAATCCTTGCGTGGGTAAATCCTGAAAAGTTTGCAGATGACACCGGCTTCCAGACTGTTCAGGCACTTTATGCCATAGGCTCCGGCGGACTGTTCGGTAAAGGTCTTGGTAAGAGTCTTCAGAAACTCGGATTTATTCCGGAGGCACAAAATGATATGATATTCTCAGTAATATGTGAGGAGCTTGGACTTTTTGGTGCGTTATGCGTGCTTATTGTATTCGGGCTTATGCTCTGGAGATTTGTATATATCGCAACCAACTCACCTGATCTTACAGGGTGCCTTCTGGTTGTGGGTGTATTTGCACATATAGCAATTCAGGTAATTCTTAATGTTGCGGTTGTAACAAATCTTATACCTAACACGGGAATTTCACTTCCTTTTATAAGTTACGGAGGCACCTCGGTATTGTTCCTCATGGCAGAGATGGGAATAGTGCTTAATGTATCAAGCAGGATACGCATGGAGGTCTAGGAAGCTGCAGTCTGCAACGGAGTAACAAAAGACCATATGTCTGCATAATATAGTATATAGTATGTGCTCAGGCAGACGGAGGTCAGAATTTGAAATGTATAAAGGTCAGTCCGGGAGGCCGGCTTGAAGGAAAGCTATCAGTTCAGGGCTCTAAGAATTCAGCACTGCCGGTAATGGCAGCGGCGCTTCTGCATGACGGATTCACAATTATAAAAAATTGTCCCAGAATAACAGATGTGGACTGTATGGCGCTTCTGCTTACAAGCGCCGGATGCAGGGTATTCTGGCAGAACAATATGCTTGTGATTGATGCAAAAGATGCCAGTCCGGTGAAGATAAGTGAAGAACTTGCAGGCAGAATAAGAGCATCAATACTTCTTATGGGGGCAATGTTCGGAAGATTTGGCGAGAGTGACATGCCGCTTCCGGGAGGGTGCAGAATTGGCAGAAGACCGATAGATATGCATATAAAAGCCATGCAGAGCCTCGGGGCAGACTGCCGGCTGGAGGATGGAAGGATAAGCTTTACTTCGGCAAAGCCTGCGGCTGCTGATATTCATTTTGATAAAAAAAGTGTAGGAGCAACGCAGAATGCAATTCTTGCGGCTGTACGTGCTGAAGGAACTACTGTTATTGCAAATGCTGCTGTTGAGCCGGAAGTGTGTGAACTTTGTCTGGCACTGTGCAATATGGGAGCTGACATAAAGGGGATTGGTACACACATAATCACCGTGACAGGAGTAAGTGAGCTGTTTGATTCTGTGTATGAGATAAGACCGGACAGAATAGTTCTTGGGACATATATGGGAGCAGTGGCAGCGTGCGGCGGGGATGTAATCATAGATAACTGCACACCGTATATGGCACATGGCTTTCTTGATGTTATGACAGCGATTGGTGTTGACTGTAATGTATATGAGGAGACAGCCGCATCGGGAAGGCGTATCGGAATGCATATTGCAATGAAGGAACGGCCGCATCCGGTGAATTATATTGCTACTGCTCCGTATCCGGGATTCCCTACCGACATGCAGCCGATAGTTATGGCAGTCTTAAGTACGGCATCGGGAGAATCGCATATTGCGGAGAATATTTTTGAAAACAGGCTCGCGGTGGCAAAGCAGCTTAACAGAATGGGAGCAGACATAATAATATGTGATAACAGACTGGCTGAGATAAAAGGCGTTCCGAAGCTGAGAGGGGCATCGATGCAGGCTCAGGACTTAAGAGCAGCAGCAGGGCTTCTTGTAGCTGCACTTGCGGCAGAGTCAGAATCGGTTATATGCAATGCTGAATATATCCTGCGCGGATATGAGAATATATCACGGGATCTTGCACTGATTGGTGCGGAGGCCGTTATAGAACATGGGGCAGATTATGAAGAGGAAGTTCAAAAGGAAAAATGAAAAAAAGCATATCTTGGTAATACTCCTTATTATAATTGTGACTGCTGCTGCGGTTGTTGGGGCGGCAGCAGTAATATTCAGGGTTAATACCATTGAATACATAGGCGATGATCATTATTCTGATGAAGAACTGACCGAAAAACTTTTTAACGGAAGTAACCCGAATGCACTGCTGTATTTTCTTGTGGGTCAGCGTAAACATAAAGAGATTCCATTCATTCAGAAGTATGAGGTAGAGATACAGTGGCCGTCAAAGATGGTTGTTACGGTATATGAGAAACCGGTGATAGGATATGTAAGCTATATGGGCTGCAACATGTATTTTGATAAGGATGGTACTGTTGTTGAAAGTTCTACAAGAGTGCTTGCGGGAATACCAATGATAAGCGGTCTTAAGTTCAGCAGCATTGTGCTTGGTTCAAAGCTTGATGTCGGCAATTCGGAAATATTCGGACGAATACTTGAGCTTACCCAGGCATTTGACAAATATGACATAACATCGGACAAGATATACTTTGACAGCCAGGGCAATGTTACACTTACAATCGGAAGTGTCAGGGTTATGCTTGGCAGCTGCGACAACCTTACGGACACGCTGTTCGAACTGAAACAGATTATGCCAAAGCTTGCCGGCCGAAAGGGCACACTTCATATGGAGGATTTTACCGAAGATAAGAAGTCAATAATTTTTGAGAAGGATTAAAAAATTCAGATAAATGTTTCCAAAAAAATGCGTAAACAAGCGAAAAAATATGTTGATATTTTACAGAATTAATTATATTATATAGATTGATGGTATTTTCAATTTTGTCAGTATTATCTATAATATTTTTTCAATTGCATAAATATATCATAAATATATAGCCGCAGGCTTATCATAGGAGCCACAGGCAGGTCAGGAGGATTGTACCTTGTTAGAAATCACAACTAATGAACAGGATCAGAACGCTAAGATTATAGTAATAGGAGTCGGTGGAGCAGGTAATAATGCTGTCAACAGAATGATTGATGAGCAGATTACAGGCGTTGAGTTCATCGGAATTAATACAGATAAGCAGGCACTTCAGTTGTGCAAGGCACCTAATACAATTCAGATTGGTGAGAAGCTTACCAAGGGACTGGGAGCCGGGGCACAGCCGGAAGTTGGTGAGAAGGCTGCTGAAGAGAATGTTGAAGAGCTGAGACAGGCCATTCAGGGTGCAGATATGGTATTTGTAACATGTGGAATGGGTGGCGGAACCGGTACAGGAGCAACTCCTGTTGTAGCGAAGATTTCTAAGGAACTTGGAATACTTACTGTAGGAGTAGTAACAAAGCCGTTTAAGTTTGAAGGCAAGGCAAGAATGAATAATGCAATGTCAGGTATAGACAAGCTTAAGGCTAATGTAGATACGCTTATTGTTATACCTAATGACAAGCTTCTCCAGATAGTAGACAAGAAGACAACAATTCCGGATGCACTTAAGAAGGCAGATGAAGTACTTCAGCAGGCAGTACAGGGAATTACTGATCTTATTACAGTACCTGGACTTATTAATCTTGATTTTGCAGATATTAAGACAGTAATGGAGAATAAGGGTGTTGCACATATCGGTATTGGTACGGCAACAGGTGATGATAAGGCAATTGAAGCTGTTCAGCAGGCTGTTACAAGTCCTCTTCTTGAGACCACAATTGAGGGAGCATCGCATGTCATTATCAATATTTCGGGCGATATCAGCCTTATCGAAGCTAATGAAGCGGCTGAATATGTTCAGAATCTTACAGGTGAGTCTGCTAATATTATATTTGGTGCAATGTTTGATGATTCAGAGGAAGATACATGCAGCATTACTGTAATTGCTACCGGCATTGAAGAAAAGAGCGGTGTAGATGTGAATAATGTTATGGCTAATCTCAAGTCATCAGTTAAGAAGCCTGCCGCAACAACATATGCACAGCCATCAGCACAGCAGCCGGCAGAACGTACATCGGGGACAGGTATGCAGGATCCAAGACCTATTACTTCATCAGTAAGCACGGATTCACTTACGATACCTACATTCCTTAGAAAGAACAGATAATTAATTGTTACAGTGTCAATACAGAAATATCCCCGGTATATCGGCTATATGATATACCGGGGATATTTTTGTATCATGCAGTTATCTTATGCAGTCACGTGTTATCTCAGATATTGAAGCAGCACCGCACATTGCCATGGCATCTTTTAACTCACTGCCAATCTTGTCGATATATGCAAGAACGCCTTCATGTTCCCCACCATAGACGGCAGTTACGAAAGGCCGCGCAATTATAACTGCATCGGCGCCGAGGGCAATTGCTTTGAGGACGTCAGCGCCTGAGCGTATGCCGCCGTCAACAAATATCTTCATTGATCCGTCAACAGCCTTTACAATCTCCTCAAGAACTTCTGCGGTTGCAGGACACTGGTCAAGCACTCTTCCTCCGTGGTTGGATACAACAATAGCAGAGGCACCGGCTTCTTTTGCTTTGAGAGCACCCTTTACGGTCATAATACCCTTTACGATAAAAGGTGCGTTGGCTGCTTTTACAATCTCACTAAGTTCCTCAACAGATTTGCTTCCGGCAGGGGGCGTCATATTCTTGAGAAAAGGCAGACCGGCAGCATCGATATCCATTGCAACGGCAAATGCACCGGAATTACGCACAAGCTCCATCTTATCGCGTATTGTATCAATATTCCATGGCTTTACCGTAGGTATTCCGCGTCCTTTGGCATTCTTTATTGCGTCGGTTGCAGCCTCCATTACACCCGGATTGGTACCGTCACCGGTAAATGCTGCAATCCCGGCATCCGCACATGCAGAAACAAGAATATCATTGTAAGCAACATCATCAAGTGAATCACCGTAATGAAGATTAACCGCACCAACAGGACCTGCAAAAAACGGATACTTGAATTCTTTTCCGAACAAAGATATTGATGTGTCAACGGGACGGTTAGATACAATGGTATCCATGTTAAGGCGTATCTCTTTCCATTTGTCGTAATTGCGGATGGCAGTATCACCGGCTCCTTTGGCGCCGGGACCGGGAATCTGGTTACGGCATGCTCTGCCATTACATTCAGGACATGCTTTGCAATAATTGCCAATGCGCTTCCTTGCATTCTCAATACACTCTGAATAGTTCATGGTTAATACCTTCTTTCTGCTATATTATTGAAAATATTATACACTAAGATGTCGAAAAGCAAAAGTAATGTGTTACATGACATGACAAAATATTCCGTCTCTGCAGGTTATAATATCAGCATATGACAGGCAACATAGTGTACCTGAATGTGTTGGGAGGTGCGGGTAGATTGTAGTATATATTGATATGGTATTCATTGTTAATTACGCAATGGATTTTATACTCCTTACAATTGCTGATGGCTTCCTGAAAAATAATGCGGGGTACAGGAGGGCAGCCATGGCTGCATTTATCGGGGCTGTGTGGTCATGCGTGTCACAGACCGGGGTTATAACAAATGCGGTCATAAGAGACATATTTACATATGTGATAATAAGCTTAATTATGGCATTCATATGTACAAAGAGACAGCACGGCTGGGAAATTGCAGAATACTGCAGAAAAATAGTGAAAACGTCGGCAGCATATATAGTAACGGCATCGGTATTTGGCGGGATTATGGGGCTTATATATAATAGTACGGCTGCCGGACATATGCTGAGAGCAATGGCTCTTGAAAGCGAGGGGCTGTTTATATGTCTGCTTGCGGCAATGTCGGTAATGGCAGTGCTCCTGAAACATTATCTTATACAAAGGGCATATGATGGCAGCATATGTGATGTAGAAGCTGATTTTGGAAAATTTATTGTTAACGTAAAAGGAATAATAGATACCGGCAATGTGCTTGTTGACAATATCACCGGCAGACCTGTGCATGTTATGGATAAATCCTGTGCTGACAGATGCGTGAATATGGATATTACGGATTACTGCTGCGGCAAAGGAGATTATATGACGTCAGGGCGGCAAAAAAATAATTGTGGTCTTGGATTACATTATGTGATATTTTGCTCGGTTGGAAAGGAACACGGATGCATGCCTGTGATTATGGCGGATACGCTGACTGTAAAAATGGACGGTAAGAGTGTTGTCCTGCAGAATATTCCGATAGGATTAAGTAATACACCGCTTTCAAAAGATGGGGTATATAAGATACTGCTCAATGCAGAGATGAAGAATGTGATGTGATGCATAATATAATCAGGGGAGAGTAAAGGACAATGGTAATAAAGGTTTCGGTTCCAAAATGTTTTCAGTTCAAGGTAGTGCCCACAATAAAGAATCTGATGTTCTTCCGGCAGGGAGATGTGCACTATATAGGAGGCTCAGATGTTCTTCCGCCACCGCTTGAGCCGGAAGAAGAGGCTATGGTAATAGCTGATATGCAGGGAGAATATGCCGAACAGGCAAGATCTGTGCTTATAGAACATAATCTGAGACTTGTCGTATACATAGCAAAGAGATTTGACAATACAGGGATAGGAGTAGAGGATCTCATATCAATAGGCACGATAGGTCTCATAAAAGCAATACATTCGTACAATCCGGATAAAAGCATAAAGCTGGCAACATATGCGTCAAGATGTATCGAAAATGAGATACTGATGTATCTGCGGCGTAACAGTAAGACAAAAGCTGAAGTATCAATAGATGAGCCGCTTAATGTGGACTGGGATGGCAATGAACTGCTGCTGTCTGATATACTTGGAACGGATGAGGATGTTATTTATAAAGATATTGAGAATCAGGCAGAGCGTCTCATGCTTGGCAAGGCAATGGAAAAACTCTCCGACAGGGAACGTCTTATTGTTAATCTCAGATATGGACTTACATCTCCTGATGAAAGAGAGATGACACAGAAAGAAGTGGCGGATTATCTTGGAATATCACAGTCATATATATCAAGGCTTGAGAAAAAAATTATCAGGCGCCTTAAGAAGGAAATGGTCAAAATGCAATGATTTTATGAAAATGTTGTCAAAATGGGTTGCATTTTAAAATCACATGTGGTAAGATTCCATAAGGTAAAGACAAATGTGCGCCATAGAAAGACACTGAAAACGTAAGAGGAGAGCGTAACAAAGTCTTTAGAAAAAAGGGTTAAGGAGAAAATGTAATGAGTGACAAGTTAAGAGTAGGTATCCTTGGCGGTACAGGTATGGTAGGACAGAGATTTATAACACTGCTTGAGAATCATCCTTGGTTCGAGGTTGTTCTTATCGCAGCGAGCGGACGTTCAGCAGGAAAGCGTTATGAGGATGCTGTTGACGGACGCTGGAAGATGCAGACACCAATGCCTGAGTCAGTTAAGGATATGATTGTATATGATATAAATGAAGTGGAGAAGGTTGCAGAGCAGGTTGATTTTGTATTCTGTGCGGTTAATATGCCTAAGGATGAAATCCGTGCTATAGAAGAGAAGTATGCCAAGGCAGAGGTGCCTGTAGTATCAAATAACAGTGCTAACCGCTGGACACCTGATGTGCCTATGGTAGTGCCTGAGATTAATCCTGAGCATCTTGCTGTAATTGAGTCACAGAAGAAGAGACTCGGAACAACAAGAGGATTTATTTGTGTTAAGCCTAACTGCTCAATCCAGAGCTACACACCGGCACTTCATGCACTTAAGGAGTTCGGACCTAAGCTTGTTGTTGCTACAACATATCAGGCAATATCAGGTGCAGGCAAGACATTCAAAGAGTGGCCTGAGATGGAAGGCAATATCATTCCGTTCATCAGCGGTGAGGAAGAGAAGAGTGAGCAGGAGCCGTTAAGACTCTGGGGCAAGGTTGAGGACGGACAGATTGTTAAGGCAAGCGAGCCTGTAATCACATGTCAGTGCATCAGAGTTCCTGTACTTGACGGACACACAGCAGCAGTATTTGTAAACTTCGAGAAGAAGCCTACAAAAGAGCAGATAATCAAGGCATGGAGAGAGTTCAAGGGACTTCCTCAGGAACTTAACCTTCCGAGTGCACCTAAGCAGTTCATCCAGTATCTTGAGGATGATAACCGCCCACAGGTTAAGCTTGATGTAAATTATGAGAATGGTATGGGAATCTCACTTGGACGTCTCCGTGAGGATTCAGTATTTGACTATAAGTTCGTAGGTCTTTCACATAATACATTAAGAGGCGCAGCAGGCGGAGCTGTTCTTATTGCAGAGCTTCTTAAGGCACAGGGCTACATCACAGCAAAGTAAAAAAATCTTGATAATAGAATATATTTGCGGTAATATTAGATGCAGATTAAGTTTTAATATGGTCGGCATTGACAGGGATTATTAGCGCAGATAATAAACCACTCGGTGTTCATTTTTTGAGCCGCAAGGCCAAGCTTGGACACCGAGTTTTTGTATGTGCGGGATGGCAGCCCGGAGGAATGGAGAGCGTTATGAGGGACAGACATTTTTATGCAATGTTATCTAGAATGAAGTATATAAACAGGTGGGGACTTATGCGTAATACGCAGAGTGAGAATATATGTGAACATAGTCTTGAGGTCGCATTTATTGCACATGCGCTCGGTATCATTAATAATGAGCAGTTCGGAGGATGTCTGGATGCTCAGAGAATGGCAATTCTTGGCATGTACCATGATGTTACTGAGATTATAACGGGAGACATGCCAACTCCGGTTAAGTATTATAATCCACTTATAAGGGATGCTTACAGGGAAGTGGAGACGGTTGCCAAGAATGAACTGCTTCAGGGCCTTCCGGATAATATGAGGCCGGTTTATGACAGCGTGCTCATGGAGACGAAGGAAGAGGAAGAGCTATGGAGATATGTCAAGGCTGCCGATAAGCTGTCAGCCCTGATAAAATGCATAGAAGAAAAGCGAACCGGAAATATGGATTTTGTATCTGCTGAAAAGGAGACACGCAAGGCAGTTACCGATATGCATATTCCCGAAGCAGATTATTTTATGGATAATTTTCTCCCGGCATATGAGGCAACGCTTGATGAGAGTACTAATTAATTGGAGGATATAATGGGTAAATCCGTATTTATAGCAGAGAAGCCGTCCGTAGCGCAGGAATTTGCAAAGGCACTGCATGCACAGTTTTCAAGAAAAGACGGTTTTCTTGAATCGGAACAGTATATTGTTACATGGTGCTATGGGCATCTTGTAAGCATGAGCTATCCGGAAAAATATGATGAAAAGCTTAAAAGATGGAGCCTTGACACACTTCCGTTTTTACCGGAGAAATACCGATATGAAGTTATACCGTCTGCGCAGAAACAGTTTGAGACAGTTAAGGGACTTCTTAACAGGGCGGACGTGAGTACTATATATATATGTACTGACTCGGGACGTGAAGGAGAATATATCTACAGGCTTGTTGATATGATGGCCGGCGTTAAGGATAAAAAGCGTCTGAGAGTATGGATAGATTCACAGACTGAGGAAGAAGTGCTCAAAGGAATAAAGCAGGCAAAGGACTGGTCTGAGTATGATAATCTGAGTGCTTCCGCATTCCTGCGCGCAAAGGAAGATTATCTCATGGGAATTAATTTTTCGAGGGCACTTACACTTAAGTATGGAAGAAATATATCCGGTTACCTGAGGACAGACCGCACGGTTGTATCTGTCGGAAGAGTTATGACATGTGTGCTTGGAATGGTTGTCCGCAGGGAGCGCGAGATAAGAAGCTTTGAGAAGACACCGTTTTACCGTGTTATAGCCGATATCACATGCGGCGGGCAGAATGGGGAAGATGCCGCAGCCGGACGGAGCTTTCCGGCTGAGTGGCGTGTTACTGAAAAGAGCAGGTATTATAATACACCTGACCTGTATAAGGAGAATGGATTTAAGAAGAGAGAAAAAGCTGCAGAACTTATCAGGAATATAAGTGGAAAAGAAGTGGCTGAAGGTAATGCAGGTGTGGATAACTGTGGAATAATATCAGTTATAGACAGTGTCGAGAAGAAAAAAGAGACCAAAAATCCACCGCTTCTGTATAACCTTGCCGAGTTGCAGAATGACTGTTCAAAACTTTTCAAAATAAGTCCTGACCAGACACTTCAGATAGTTCAGGAGCTTTATGAGAAAAAGCTTGTTACTTATCCGAGAACTGATGCAAGAGTTCTGTCAACAGCAGTATGCAAGGAGATTCATAAGAATATAGGCGGATTGCGCAATTACGCACTTGCAAGAGATTTTGCATCGGAGATACTTGAGAAGAAAATGTATACAGGTGTGGCAAAGACGAGATATTGTGATGATAAAAAGATTACAGATCATTATGCCATTATACCTACAGGACAGGGCTTTGGGGCGCTGGGATCGGTAAGCCAGACGGCATCAAAGGTGTATGAAGTTATTGTGAGAAGATTCTTAAGTATTTTTTATCCTGCTGCACAGTATCAGAAGATAAGTATTGTTACGACAACACAGAATGAATCCTTTTTTGCATCATTCAAAGTGCTTGTTGATGAGGGCTATCTCAAAGTAACACCATATTCATTTATAAAGAAGAAAGCTGAGAGCGGCAATGGTGCTTCCGGTGATGACAGTACAGAGAATGAAAAATGTGACGCGGCATTTTTTGAGGAACTGAAGAAACTACGCAAAGGCTCACAACTGCCGATTAATTCACTGACTATCAAGGAGGGAGAGACAACGCCTCCGAAGAGATACACGTCGGGTTCAATGATTCTTGCAATGGAGAATGCGGGACAGCTTATAGAGGATGAAGAACTTAGAGCACAGATAAAGGGCTCAGGAATAGGAACGAGTGCAACGAGGGCAGAGATTCTTAAAAAGCTCGATAAGAATAATTACATCTGTATTAATAATAAGACGCAGGTGATAACTCCTGCAAAGCTTGGCGAGATAATATATGAAGTTGTAAATGCTTCAATACCGCCGCTTCTGAATGCAGAACTTACTGCAAGCTGGGAAAAGGGGCTTACATACGTCGCAGATGGCACAATTACTTCAGATGAGTATATGGCTAAGCTTGAGGATTTTGTTTCGAGAAGAACCAACAGGGTTATTAATTTAAATAATCAGGCAGCACTTGTTACTTATTTTAATGAAGTATCAAAAAATTACAAATGACACATGTATTATAATGTGGTATGATACATAAAGTGCATAAAAGGTATTTTTTGTGCTCACACGCAAACTGGAATGCGCAGGTTGATGTGCAGGAATGGAGGAATAATATGTGCGGTATAGTTGGATATGTTGGCAGAAGAGACTGTGCGGATGTGCTTATCAATGCCCTTACCAAGCTGGAATACAGAGGTTATGATTCGGCAGGAATTGCCGTTTTTGAGAATAATGCAATACGTGTAGAGAAGTCAAAGGGACGTCTTCAGAATCTTGTAGATAAGATGAAGATTGACGGAAAACCGCAGGGACATGTGGGAATTGGGCATACAAGGTGGGCAACACATGGTGAGCCATCAGATATTAACTCCCATCCACATGGCAATAAGAGAGTAACTATAGTACATAACGGAATTATAGAGAATTATAAGCAGATAAAAGATTTCCTTATTAAGGAAGGATACAGCTTTGTAAGTGAGACAGATACGGAGACTGTTGCTAAGCTTCTTGATTATTATTATAATGGCAATCCTATAGAGACTATTGCCAGGGTTATTGCAGAGATAAAGGGCTCATATGCCCTTGGAATTATGTTCCGTGATTATCCTGATTCGATATTTGCAGTCAGGAAGGAATGTCCTCTTATAGCAGGAGTGGGCGAGGGTGAGAATTTTATTGCATCTGATGTGCCGGCAATACTTCAGTATACACGTAATTATTATCTGCTTGAGCAGAATGAGATTGCGATAGTTAAGGAAGATTCAATAAAGATATGTGACATTCATGGTATGGAGATTAATAAGGAACTCCAGACCGCAGACTGGGACGAAGATGCAGCTGAGAAGGGCGGCTATGAGCATTTTATGCTCAAAGAGATTCATGAGCAGCCTACATCGGTCAGGACTACAATTACACCAAGAATTGTTAATGGAATGCCTGATTTTGCATCTGACGGAATTGATATTAATAAGCTTTCATCATACAGACAGATATTTATTGTAGCATGTGGAACTGCGATGCATGCAGGTATGGTCGGCAAGTATGTCATAGAGAAGATGGCAAGGGTTTCCGTGACTGTTGATATTGCGTCGGAATTCAGGTACCGTGACCCGCTTATAACGGATAAGGATCTTGTTATTGTAATATCACAGTCAGGAGAGACTGCTGATACACTTGCAGTACTTAAGCTTGCTAAGGAGATGAAAGCAGCGACACTTGCGGTTGTCAATGTTAAGGGCTCGTCAATAGCAAGAGAGGCAGACCATGTAATATATACACATGCCGGTCCTGAGATATCTGTTGCTTCAACTAAGGCATATATGGTCCAGGTAGCTGTAATGTATCTCATTGCATTTGCATTAAGCAGGGAGACGGGACATATTACTGATGCACAGTGTGCAGAATTTACAGAGAAGCTTAAGAATATACCGGCGGTTATTGAAGAAGCCATCGGACTTAAGGACAGATGCCAGTTCGCAGCATCCAAGCTTCTTAATGCTGAGAGCCTTCTCTATATTGGAAGAGGACTTGACTATGCGCTCAGCATGGAAGGCTCACTCAAGCTTAAGGAGATATCATATATCCATTCTGAGTCATATGCGGCCGGTGAGCTGAAGCATGGTACAATCTCCCTTATAACAGAGGGAATGCCTGTTATTGCAGTTGCTACACAGAAGAGCATTGTGGAAAAGACAATAAGCAATATTAAGGAAGTTAAGGCAAGAGGAGCGATGGTTATTCTTGTCTGTGGCAAAGATATTGAGGTTGAGGATAATGTGGCTGATATCATAATAAGACTTCCTGAGGCTGATGAGGTTCTCATGCCAATGGTGGCAGCGGTTCCACTGCAGCTTATCGCTTATTACACGGCAGTGCTTAAGGGCTGCGATGTTGATAAGCCACGTAACCTTGCTAAGTCAGTTACGGTTGAATAAGTGGTTGAATAAGTATGAACAGGATGGATGGTTATGTATACGATTAATGATTTGTACGATCTTGACCAGACGATAGCGGCCGGGATATTTGAGAATAAGACGTATCCGTGGGAAGTACTTGCGGACATCGGAGATTATATAATAAAGCTTGGTAATTCACTCGATGAGAATGAGTACGAAAAAAAAGGTGAGAACATATGGATTGCAAAGAGTGCATCAGTGGCACCTACGGCATTTATTAACGGACCGTGTATAATCGGAAAAGAAGCGGAAGTAAGACACTGCGCATTTATCAGGGGCAATGCCATTGTTGGAGAAGGCGCAGTTGTAGGTAACTCTACAGAGCTTAAGAATGTAATTCTGTTTAATAAGGTTCAGGTTCCGCATTACAATTATGTAGGCGATTCAATTCTTGGCTTCAAGGCACATATGGGGGCGGGTTCAATTACCTCCAATGTAAAGTCTGACAAGAAGCCGGTTGTTATTAAGTCGGCAGACGGGGCGGTTGAGACAGGACGCAAGAAGGTTGGCGCATTTCTGGGTGATAATGTTGAGGTCGGCTGCGGAAGTGTTCTTAATCCGGGAACAGTCATAGGAAGACATAGCAACGTATATCCGCTGTCAAGCGTGCGTGGAGTAGTGCCGGCAGACAGCATTTTCAAGAAGCAGGAAGACATAGTTACAAAAAAATGATAAATTTTTGTATTTTTATTTGACTATCGCACGACTTTGTGCGAAAATTATCAAGATAAAGTTATCATTAAAGCAACGAAAGGAGTCATATTAATGATTATTTCACAAGAAGTTGAAAACATGTGTCCAGTAGCACAGGGCGTTCATCATGGCGCAGCCCCAGTACCTACAGAAGGCAAGTGGGTAAAGAATAAGGACGTAAAGGATATTTCAGGTCTTACACATGGCGTTGGCTGGTGTGCACCACAGCAGGGTGCCTGCAAGCTTACACTTAATGTTAAGGAGGGCATCATTCAGGAAGCTCTCGTTGAGACAATCGGATGTTCAGGTATGACACATTCAGCAGCTATGGCATCAGAGATTCTTCCAGGTCTTACAGTAATGGAAGCTTTAAATACAGACCTCGTTTGTGACGCTATCAATACAGCTATGAGAGAGCTGTTCTTACAGATTGTATACGGAAGAACACAGAGTGCATTCTCTGAGGAAGGTCTTCCTGTTGGTGCAGGTCTTGAGGATCTTGGTAAGGGTCTTCGTTCACAGGTTGGTACAATGTATGGTACTCTTCAGAAGGGACCACGTTACCTTGAGATGGCAGAGGGTTATGTAACAGGTATCGCTCTTGATGCAGATGATGAGATCATCGGTTACCAGTTCGTTAGCCTTGGAAAGATGACAGACTTCATTAAGAAGGGTGACGATCCTAACACAGCATGGGAGAAGGCAAAGGGTCAGTATGGCCGTGTTGCTGATGCAGTTAAGATTATCGATCCAAGACAGGAATAATAGGAGGACTAGAAGATGGCATTATTTGAATCATATGAGAGAAGAATTGACAAGATTAATTCTGTATTAAATAGCTATGGCATCGCTTCAATCGAAGAAGCTGAGAAGATTACTAAGGATGCCGGCCTTGACGTATATGCAATGGTTAAGGGTATTCAGCCAATCTGTTTCGAGAATGCATGCTGGGCTTACACAGTAGGTGCCGCAATCGCAATCAAGAAGGGATGCAAGAAGGCTTCAGAGGCAGCAGCAGCTATCGGTGAAGGTCTTCAGGCATTCTGTATTCCGGGTTCTGTAGCAGATCAGCGTAAGGTTGGTCTTGGACATGGTAACCTCGGTAAGATGCTTCTTGAGGAAGAGACAGAGTGTTTTGCATTCCTTGCAGGACATGAGTCATTTGCAGCAGCAGAGGGCGCTATCGGTATCGCTGAGAAGGCTAACAAGGTTCGTCAGAAGCCTCTTAGAGTTATCCTTAACGGACTTGGTAAGGATGCTGCACAGATTATCTCAAGAATCAACGGATTTACATATGTTGAGACAGAGATGGATTATTCAACAGGCGAGGTTAAGGAAGTATTCCGTAAGGCATACTCAGACGGACTTCGTGCTAAGGTTAACTGCTACGGCGCTAATGACGTAACAGAAGGTGTTGCAATCATGTGGAAGGAGAATGTTGATATCTCTATCACAGGTAACTCAACAAACCCTACAAGATTCCAGCATCCTGTTGCAGGTACATACAAGAAGGAGAGACTTGAGGCAGGCAAGAAGTACTTCTCAGTTGCTTCAGGCGGTGGTACAGGCCGTACACTTCATCCGGATAACATGGCAGCAGGTCCTGCTTCATACGGTATGACAGATACAATGGGACGTATGCACTCAGATGCACAGTTCGCAGGTTCATCATCAGTTCCGGCTCACGTTGAGATGATGGGTCTTATCGGAATGGGTAACAACCCTATGGTTGGTGCTACAGTTGCAGTAGCTGTTTCTATTGAGGAAGCTGCTAAGGCTGGTAAGTTCTAATAGATATTATTGCAGAATGAGATAAAGAGGCTTTTGGATATTATCTGAAAGTCTCTTTTTTGTGTGATGTATTTTCATGTAATGCATATTTTTATCATAATATAGCGCAAAGAAATGTGGGGTACTTGAATGATTTTTGCGTATAAAGTATAATGAATTATATAATGTGTACAGTATATATATCAGAGTTTGGGAGTGCCGGGAATGATTTATAATGATGGAACTTATGAAGAAGAGGATAGTGTATGGTTTGTTGGCAATACAGATAATTGCTTATATTGCATGGACAAGAATGGATATACATCATTGGTTACAATGCTACCGGTTGAAGGCAATACAAATGACACATTTCGGCAAAATCCTATGTGTATAAAAGACGGACATTGTGTTGTATGTCTTCCCGACAGGGCAAAAAAAATATATATATATAATCTGCTTGATAAGTGTATGGATGAAATCAGTATGCCTTCTGACACACAGAGATTGGGAATATATAATGCGTGGATATACAATGGTGAAATCTGGTGCATTACATATAAGACGGGAGAATTGTTCAGATGCAGCGTTCAGAACAGATGCGTAAACAAAGTATATAAAATATATGATAATAGTGAGTTCAGCAGTGGCGAAGCAATAATGAATGGCAGATATCTGTATTTTGTAACAAAAGTAAAAGGTGAAATAGCTGAATTTGATATGTACACCGAGAAGATAAAAAGATATGAATTACTGTGTGATGAAGGTTTTGGAACGATAAAAGCGGATGGTGATATTTTTTATCTGACAGGATATAAGAAAAGCATATATGTATGGAACAGAGCGGATAATTCTGTTAAAGTAATAGATTTTGAAGACAAGATGCATTTTAAAAAAGAATTGACCGGCATAAAGTATACAAGATTTTTTCAATCAAGAATAATAGACCAGTATGTATTAGTGATTCCACATAATAACAATATATATATATCTGACGATGTTGTGGTTTATGACAGGAATAATAACAGTGTAAATGTTTATAACCTCCGATATAAAGATGAAGAACGATTACCGGAGGAATATCTTGTATATAATTATTCATGTAATAATCATGCAGTTATACAGGATTGCAAGAGAAACAGATTTATTAATCTTAATCTGGAAACGGGTGATGTATCATACATAGAGATGCGCGTTGATAAAAAAATGAATAACAGCCAGTGGAAAGAAAAAAGAATATACGGTTTGTGTTGTGAAAATTCATTCCTTACATTGGATGATTTTCTCTCAAGTATAAGATGAGGAAACTATATGAAAAAAAACAGTATATTAATATCGATAATAATTCCTGTATACAATGTTGAAGAATACGTTTTTGATTGCCTTAAAAGCGTGCTTGAGCAGATTAACGATAATGTGGAAGTTATTATAGTAGATGACGGCTCTACGGATGACAGTCTTAAAATTTGCAAACAAACGGCATCAGAATTTAATGGACATATACATATATATTCGCAGAATAATAGAGGATTATCAGCAGCAAGAAACAAAGGAGTGAATCTGGCTAATGGAAAGTACATCATGTTTGTTGATTCTGATGATAAGCTGGATTCCAGGGCAATTGAGATATTGCTAAGCTATATAAATAATTTTCCTAAAGTGGATATTTTTTATTATGATGCTTCAATAATTGATCAGGAAAAAAGCGGCAGGAATAATTTTTACAATAGATCAGATAAGATACCTGCAGATGTGCAGATGACTAATATGGAGTATTTTTGCAACTATTATGTAGAAGCATTGGTAGTATCAGCATGTTTATATCTTGTCCGTAAGGATGTTATCGTAAATAATGGTATTATGTTTGATGAAGGGCGGTTATATGAAGATAATTGCTTTTCTTTTAATCTGATTATGAAGGTACATTATGTATGCTATATTTCTAAAGCTTTATATCTGAGGAGGTATAGAACAGGTTCAATAACATGTAGCAGAATTAAAGAGAAAAATATAGAGGATATTTGCTTTATATTAGATAAGTATTTAGAAAAAAAAGATGAGATAACAGCTTACGGGAATATAGCGGCTGCCAATAATTACTTAGCTCTTATATGTTCTACATATGGATGGGGATACTCGTTGATGGAAAATGAAAATTTGAATATTGAATGTATGCATATTCTCATCGACAAAATATATAATGCAATTATTGACTGGCCGCAGGAATTAAGAAGTATTACATATTATATGGCTGTAAACAAAATATCTGAATACAGAAAAGCAGACTTTGTGTCTTATGGTACTCTTACAGAGATTTTTAAAACAAAGCTTTTACAAATGTTTGAAGAGATACGTGAATTAAGCACAAAACCTGTTGCAATATACGGAAGAGGAGTACACACTAATATATTTAAAGAAGAGTATAGGATGCTGACGGGAAATGAGTTGAATAATGTCATATATGCGGATACATTTGAGTCCGGAGGAATAAATGAAGATGGTATAAAGATAGTTAATATAACTGATGTTGCCGAGTATGCAGATACTATTATTATATCAAGTTTTAAATACAGGCTTGAAATGCTCAAAAAATGTCAGGATTGCAATCTGGATATTAATATATATGATTTTTACAAAAATGAGAAGATGTGTATTTTTGATAAGAAAATTATTTGAAATTGAAAGGAACATACCATGGAAAGAATAGCAATATGGGGATGTAGTGATTGTGGAGGAAAAGTATTCAACCTCCTTAGTAAATATCAGGATAAAGAGGTAGTTGTATTTGTTGATTCAGATGTTGAGAAACAGAATAAGATACTGCATGGCAAAAAAGTTATTAGTCCAAGTGAAGCTGTGCAATGGGCGGATAGTGAAGAATATGATTCTATAGTATTTGCATTTGCTAATGTTTATCAGCGCGACATGACGAGACTGTTCAGAAATAAAAAAGTTAAAGGCTATGTTATTCCAAGATATGTACAGCAGTTTTACAGTGATTATGATTCTGTTGAAAACTGCATGGTACCTATAGATTTAAATAAGCCAAGAATGAAACAGTTTGATGTGAATCTGGTTGACCATTGCAATATGAAGTGCAAAGGCTGTCTCAGATTCAGTAATTTAGTTACTGAACCAAGGTTTGCTGATTATGAGCAGATGATTAGAGACTGGAAGCGTATAAAAGAACTTTTTTGGGGAGTAGAAAGACTTAAACTTATGGGAGGAGAGCCGCTGCTTAATCCGGATATATGCAGATATATACAAGCAGCGAGAGAGATTTTCCCTGATGCAGATATAATGGTCACAACCAATGCTTTGCTTATTAATGATAAGTGTAAGAGTTTATTTGAAACTATGAAAAAATATAATTGTTATTTTGATATATCATTGTATGACCCATTGAGAAAAAAGATTGGCGATATCGCAAAGATGCTGGATGATAATGGTGTCTGGTATGAGATTAATGACTCAAAGGGTGATTTTTACAAAGTTATGTCAAGAACACCTGACTATGATAAAGATAAGATGTATCAGGCATGTACGGCGAAGAACTGCCATCACTTGAGAGAAGGAAGAATATCCGTGTGTTCCAGACCACAGTATGCGCATATTGTTAATGAAAGATATGGCGTTAATATACCGGAAAACGATGGCGTATGGAATATATATGACAAAGATATAGATGCATGGGAGCTTGATAAAAAGCTTAGCAGCAGTTTTGAAGCTTGCAGGTATTGTGCACCACCGGTTTCATATGAATGGGGAAGAGCCGACGATAAGACTGCAAAATATGAAGATTGGTTTGTGGAGTAATTGGAATGAAAGAAAAAATTGTAAGATTTATCGCATTAAGTTTTAAAATTGGGGTATGCAATCTTAAATGCCCATATTGCTATGTTGGACAACGTGATGGCAAGATGAATGATATCCCTTTTACAATTGAAGAGATGAAAAAAGCATTTTCTAAAAAAAGATTAGGCGGAACATGCTTTATCAATATATGCAGTGATGGAGAAACGCTTATTCATCCAATGATGCCTTCGATTATAAAATGTTTTTTGGATGAAGGACACTATGTAATGGTTGTAACTAATGGATTATTAAGCAATAAAATCAAAGAATGTCTGCTTATAAAAGAGAATCTGGACAGATTATTTTTTAAGTTATCATTTCATTATGAAGAAATGGAAAGAATAGGTGTGTTAGATACATTTTTTAATAATGTTAATATGATAAAAAAGAGTCCATGCTCATTTACTGTTGAATATATCACATGTGATGAGACACTTAATGAAATAGAGAAGTTTAAAAGTATATGTAATGAAAAGTTAGGAGTGCTGCCTCAAATAAATATGCCAAGAAGAGGCAGAGCCAGTAATTTGGGAATAGAGTCAAAATACACATGGAAAAAGTACTTAGAAATGTGGGATAACACGGGAATTGATTCGGAATTTTTTGAATTTAGAAGGCAGGTTTTTGGAAAAAAATATAGGAATTTTTGCTATGCCGGAGAGAGAATGTTATGGATAGATATGTCAACAGGATACTCAAGACAATGTTATAGTACTCCTGATTTACAAAATTTCATGGGAGAATTGGATAAGCCTGTAAAATGGCTTGCAGTCGGAAATAATTGTAGAGAGGCGCATTGCTATGTCGCACATACATTTATGACTTTAGGAATAGCTCCATTCCCAGGGTATGTAAAATATAAACCAACATATGATGTGATAAGAAACAGAATATGTTCTGATGGAACAGAGTGGCTTAAGCCTACTTATAAAAAAGCATTTAGGTATGGTATAAGTGGAAGAAATTTTTCTGATTTAAAAAAAGTAATAATAAATAAGCTTAATATATTACTTAAATGGAAAGATAGGCTGACGGATTAAAATGATATAATTGCAATTAAATAGTGTGGAGATGTTATTATGGATTTGAATAATTTGGATACTTATGACTATGTTGTTATGTGGGGAGCCGGAAGAGATGTGCAATGGTATAATGGTCAGTTCAGAGTAGATTTTATAGTAGATAAAGATTTGACCAAGGTGGGAGATAAAATAAGCGGAATAGAGATAAAACCGTTATCTGAATTAACTGCAATATGCAAAGATAATAGAGTGTTAATAATTATATCCTCCTCAAAGTATAGTGAATCAATAAAAAAAGAAATATGTGATATGGAATTAAAGGCAGATGTCGCTGAATTATCTGTTATGCGCTCAATATATGCAAAAGAAAATGTCAGTTTTGCACTTTGGGGATTGGATATTTTGGTCAGAGACATATTGGTGAGAGGTGGATATGATATATCAGCTATTTCATATATTGAGATTGGAGCGTGTCACCCGATTTTTGGAAGTAATACATATATTATGTACAAAGAAGGAGCCAGAGGTTATCTGGTGGAACCTAATGTTGATCTGCAACCGGTTTTAAGACATTATCGCAGCGAAGATACCTGCATTATGAAAGGAATTGCATCACAAAAGGGCTGTATTAAATATTATATGTTCGATAATATGTTTAGAAATACATTTGATGCCGAATTAGCTCAAAAATATATAGCTAAAGGATTTAATATGACAAATGTAGAGCAGATACCTGTTGATACGCTTGAAAGTCTGATTGATGATAATTGCATAGATACAAAGAATGCGTTCCTTTCCATACAGGCCATGGGTTTGGAAAAAGAAATTTTAAGAGAATTCAGTTATAAAAAATATAAATTTCCAATAATAGCAATAAGCTATATAGATGATGACATTTTTAAACATCCAATGCTTGAAGAATATCATGTTATTGCACAGGTGCCAAGGCATATTGTGCTGGTTAACGATGATATTTATAATAGGATTCTCGGATAAACAATATTATAAAATGAGGTAATAACCCATGAAAAAAATATTAATTCTGGCACCACATGAAGATGACGAATTAATCTTGTGTGGCAGCTTCTTAAAGGAAATGGCTCAGGCTAATGATGTATATATAGTTTTCCTGACAAATGGAGATTATACACCTGAGATTGGATTTATACGTTTGGAAGAAGCTTTAAAAGTAGGCACATTGTATGGTGTGGCTGAGAAAAATATTATTTTCCTTGGGTATGCCAATGAATACGATGCAAAAGGGCCGCATATTTATAATGCGGACAATAATGAGATTGTTTCATCTCAATATGGAAACAAATTTACATATGGACTGGACAACCATCCGGAGTACTGTTTTATGAGAGAAAATATACATCATGTATATAGCAGGGAAAATATTAAAACAGACTTAAAAAATGTGTTATCAGATATCATGCCGGATGTTATATTTGCTACAGATATTGAGGTTCATCCGGATCATAAGGCTAATTCTTTGCTGCTTGATGAGGTTATGGGAGAAATCTTAAAAGAAAATAATAGTTATTCTCCAATAATATTAAAAAAACCTGGATACACAACATCATGGAATTCGGTGCAGGATTATACAGATATTAATAACAAATCATCGAGGCTGTTGCACTCTAATGTAAGAACAAACGGGCATATATCGCATTTTGACAATCCATATCTGCAATGGGATAAAAGAGTAAGGCTGCCGGTAGGGGCAAATGAAAGAATAACAGACAAAAAAGAAAATTATCTGTACAAAGCATTGCTGCTGTACGAATCACAAAATGCAGTGCAACACTATGAAAAGCTGAATAACAGTGATGTTGTTTTTTGGCAGAGGCGCACGGATAGTCTGACATATATGGCTGATGTAAGTGCTTCATCAGGATGTGTCGATTATATAAACGATTTTAAACTTGTTGACAGTTCTTCAATAAAGAGAACAGCAAGTGATGAATGGTATGCAGACAGTTCAATTTGGAGACCAGATCCTGACGATGTTCAACCATGGATTGAGTTTGAATTTGAGAATTGTGAAGAGATAGCGGAAGTAGTAATATATCAGGAATTTTTTCCAAAATCAGCAATTGAAAATTCTTATCTGGTGTTTGATGATGAAAAGATTATTGAAATTGGCAAATTAGCAATTAATCATGCGACAAGAGTTTCATTTGCTCCACGAAAAGCTCAAAAAATCAGATTTGTGATAAATTCGGTATCCGACAGTATGTATGCTCCCGGAATAACAGAAATAGAAATATTTAATTCAAAGAAAGCAGATATAATTTTAGGAAAAGTGATGGTCAATGATGAGTTTGTGTATGAATATCACATTCCTGGTGAGTTTTCTATTCCGATTAAGGTATACGAATATTATGATGATGGAACATCTTATAAGGCAGACTTAGATAATTATTATGTAAGTATAAAGAAAGACCACAAAGATAAGAATAGTGTTAAATTAGATGGCAGCCGTTTATCTGGGAATATAACCGGTAATGTTGCTATATCAATTAAAAACAAAGACAATCCTCTTATAACAGATGAGATTATGCTGATACCCGACATTAGAGAACATACTAAGCATCCATTTTCACTTGAACAAATCGAAGAAAAATTGAATTCTTCAATCGCAGACAGAATTGCGCAGATGTCTTATGGCGAATATAGAAAGAATATGCAATGGTACGTCAAAGAATTTATCAGAGGCTTTATCTGTGAGGAGTATAAGAGAGAGCCGCGTACAAAAAAGAAAATTTATTTTATAGGAACTCCGGATCATTATAACATTGGAGACCATGCTATAACTGTTGCTACATATGGAATATTGCATGATATGCTTGCTGGATATGATATCGAAGAGATTCATATACAACAATTTGCAAGAAAATTTCCTTATCTGCTCAATAATATCCGCAGAGATGATTTAATCATTCTTCAGGGCGGAGGCAATATGGGCAATATATATTGGAGAAATGAGAGAATAAGGAGAGAAATAATTAAGCATTTTCCTGATAATAAAAAGATAATTTTTCCCGAAACGATTTATTATGATGAAACAGAAGATGGCAAGACAGATTTTGAGCTTTCAAGAAAAATATACAGGGATAAAAATACGATTATTTTTGCCAGAGAAAATGAATCATATAAAATAATGAAAAAAGCATATTGTGGCTGTAGAATATATCTGGTGCCGGATATTGTCTGCCGCTTAGCACCATATCCGGTAAAAAAATACAGAAGCAATGTTGGATTATGTTACAGAAATGATTTGGAGAAGGGTATAAATGAAAATGAAAAAGAGATTATAGACAGATTTATATTGAAAAATAAAGATGAAAAGGTTTACTTTGATATGATGTATAATTCAAAAGGTTATATAGGTAAAGCCAATAGAGAATTTGTCGTAGATAAAAAAATACAGGAAATTGCATCATACAAATATGTAGTTACTGACAGGCTGCATGGAATGATATTATGTTATATAACTGGAACGCCGTGCCTTGTTATTTCAAAATATAATCATAAAATAAAGTCATTTTATAATACCTGGTTTAGGGATGTTCAGTATATACGATTTGTAAATAATGACAGTGAACTTGAACAGGGATTGGAATATATCAGTAATATGGATGCATGTATACCTGAAGAAAAGAATTTTAATGTCATTGAACAAACATTGGAGGAATGGAAATGAAAACAAAATCGGTCATTAGTCATATAATATCAGGTGGCATAGGCTTTGCTGCTGGTATGGCATGTCAGTTTGTTAAAGAAGAGAAGCGAATTGATAAGATGGAGGAAAATGCAGGAAAGAAAGAGGCATTTTATAAACTTCTTATTGCATGGGTTGAAGCAAAACAGGATTCAAAAGATATATCTGACTACTTTATTAGAAATGATATAAAAACAATAGCTGTTTATGGCATGAGGGAATTAGGCGAGCGATTAGTACGTGAATTGGAAGAAACCGATGTGAAGGTAAAATATATAATAGATAAAAATGCTTCCGGTATTACATCCGCATTGCCGGTATATACTCCTGATGATGATCTTGAAAGTGTTGATGCAGTAGTTGTCACAGCAATTTATTATTATGAAGATATTGTAGAATCTTTAAGTCAAAAGGTTGACTGCCAGATTATCTCATTGGAAGATGTTATATATGGAGTTTAGTAAATATGCCTGATAAAATAAGCGTTATAATTCCATTGTTTAATTCAGAAAAATATATAAATGCATCACTAAACAGTATTTTGAATCAGACGTTTCATGAATATGAAGTGATAATTGTTGATGATGGGTCCACAGATGGTTCTGTTGAAATCTGTGACAGTTTTTGCGCAAAAGACAGCAGGTTCCATATTGTTCATCAGAAGAATTCAGGAGCGGCAGTTGCACGAAATAAGGGATTAGAATTGGCAACGGGAGAATATGTGCTATTTCTTGATTCGGATGATACATTTGAATGCAGTATGTTTGAAGATATGTATACGCGTGCAAGTGACGTTGGAGCAGATGTATGCATATGCGGATATAATTCAGTTGACGGCAATGGTAATGTTATAGCTTCATATCAACCGGATGCGCAAATATCCAGAGATAGTGAAAATTATTTATGTAAGCATAACATGGCACCTTGGAATAAGTTGTGCAGAAGAAGATTCCTAGAGGAAAATAATATATTTTTTCAAAATCTGGTATGCAGCAATGATATATATTTCTCAGTTTGTGTATTAACTGATGCCAAAAAAATTGTATACATAGATGGAAAATATGTAAACTATTTGTTTGGCACAACTACACAGATTTCAGCACGGCGAGACCCATTATGTCTTGGACTGGCATGCAAATATGCACAGGAAAGGTATAAGAATTCAGATGAGTATTTAATAAGAATTCAGATACTATATATGTGCATTATACATTATATATTTGAAACGGGCACGTGCACTGATCAAGAGAAAAAACGAAGGTTATATGAGTTATTAAAACATGAGATAATAAATGAAAATGATGTATGCCATATTCATAATAAAACATTAAAAGAAATAATTATTGATATTCAGAATAAGGAATATAGCAATGGATTAATAGAGTACCTGCTCTCGTATGATAATCAGCTGAATATTAATAAATATGAAATTATAAAAAAAACATCAAAGTATTCAAAGATTGTGTTATGGGGCAGAGGAATGAGAGGAAAGGCATTCCTCAAATTCTGTTGTGATAACGATATTATTATATCAGCTGTCGCGGACAAGAAAAATACAGACATTGGGCAAAAGGATGAATATGGTAATCTGATAGTAAGCACGGATCATGTATATGAAATCGCAGATTTGATTGTAGCCGGCAATGATATAATCTATGAATCAATAAATAAGCAGGTTGTGGATGCTATAAATCTTCAGGATTATATGCCTGTGTTGTAAGAGTATTTATAGTATGATCTTATTTAATTAGAAACGAGGAAGATAATGGACAGGCTAACAGTTATAATTCCTTTATATAATCAAGAAAAGTACATAGAACAATGTGTCAGAAGTATAATGAAGCAACATCTGAATGATATGTCAATATTGATTATTGATGATGGTTCAACCGATTCGAGTTATGAGATATGTGAAAGACTGGCACATGAAGATGAGTGTATAAAAATAATAAGGCAGGAAAATAAAGGACCGTCATGTGCCAGAAAAACAGGAATTGAAAATTGCAGCTCAGAGTATGTTACATTTGTTGATGCTGACGATTTTATTTTAGATAATGCCTATATTTCGGCATATCAATATATAGAAGCTGGTATTGATATGATTTTTTATGAGATATCCAGATATGTAGATGATAACAATATAAAACGAGAGCATCATATATTGCCGGGGGGATATTATGACAGAAAAAGTATTGAAAATATAGTATACTCAAAACTTATATGGAATTTTGAAAGCAATATTCCGGGAATAGAATGCAGTCAATGTGTGCGTATTGTCAAAAGAGATTTGCTATTAAAGCAATACAGCAGAATACATGATGGTGGAGTCTATTATGGAGAGGATGTTGCGATAACATACCCTTTATATCTCGATATAAAAAATATGCAAGTCGTAAATGAAAGCTATTATATGCACAGACAGCGACGAAAAGAGATACCAATATATATAAAAAATGATAATTATCTGGATGAAGTTCACAGACTATATAGATATTTGATTGATTCATTTTCAGAAGATAATGAAAAGTGGAAGTTTAGAAAACAGATAGAGTATTTTTACATTTATTCGGTGAATCTTTGTAAAATGAAATATAATGACTATTTTTATATAAGAAATTTTTTGTTCCCGTTTGATAAAGTAGAAAAGGGACATACAATAGTATTGTATGGAGCAGGAGCTGTCGGAAACAGCTATTATAGTCAATTAGAAAAGCTTAACTATTGCAATAATATATATTGGGTTGATAAAAATGCAGAGTCAATTGCAGATACGAGAGTTAAAAATGTAGATATTATAAAAAAAATTAAGTTTGATTATATTGTTATTTCCATAGAAAATAAGAACATATGCAATTCTGTAAAAGAAGTACTCTTATCTTATGGAATAGAAAACAAAAAAATAATATTTTAGAGGTGGTAAGCTATGAAAAAAATATTTATATGGGGAATCGGGGAGAGAACTGAGTATTATCTCAATATGAATTTTTTTAGTAATTGTAAAATAGAGGGATATATATGCACAGATAAGCAGACTGATTACTACCGAAACATGCCGGTCTATTCTGTGGATGAATTGACAAATTTGCAGAATGAGGTGGATTTTATAGTTATTGCAAATGAGTTTTATGAAGAAATAATAAAAGAATGCATAAGCAAAAAAATTAATCCGGATAAAATAGTAATTACAGACAATATTCCGCTTGAACCATATAAGACATATTATAAACGCGTAAAGAATGTTTCAGACAGCTTGTATGAACTGCTTGAAAAATCACCATTTATACTAGTTAGATCAAATGAATATGATCTGGTGGATAGAGATATTAACATGAACACAGGGAAATATAGCCGCTCTATTTATATGCAGGATTATTTTCGATACAGATCGTTTGAGTTAGTGGCTAATGAAATAAAAAAAGATAATATTAAGGGAGCGGTTGCTGAGTTAGGCGTGTTTAGGGGACATTTTGCTGCACTGATTAATGAGCATTTTAGTGATAGGACGATATATCTTTTTGATACATTTGAAGGGTTTGATAAAAAAGAAAGTGAAAAGGAGATTGCTAATGGAAACTGTGATGAGAAATTTGTAGATGAGCATAAATATACATCAGTTAACAGAGTATTATCCAATCTAAAATATCCGGATAATGCCAGAATATGTAAAGGATTCTTTCCGGACAGTGTTACTGCTGAAGCAATGGGGGAATCATTTGCGTTTGTATCGCTTGATGTTGATTTTGAAGAATCTATGCTTGAAGGATTAAGATTTTTTTATCCAAGGATGGCAAGCAGAGGGATAATTTTTGTACATGATTATAATACATATTATCTTGACGGAATAAAAATTGCTATAAGCAGATATGAAAATGAAACGGGAAAGAAGCTATATAAGATACCTATTGCTGATAGGGCGGGAACATTAATAATAATTAAGGATTAATAAACAAGAAAAAATTTACATGATTACAACTATATAACCTGCAAAAAGTGTTTTTAGATAAATAAGAGCTTTAATAGAGATGAGGACTTTATGAAAAAAATAATACTTTTCGGGAGTGGATACCTTGGAAAAGAAGCATTAAGATTGTTTAAAAGTGATAATGTAGTTTTTTTTTGCGATAATAAGACGAATGGTGAAATTATCGAAGGAAAGAAAGTGATTTCATATAGCGAACTCCTTAAAATTCATAATGATTATATTATTGTAATAAGTGTTAATGAGCACAACACGGATAGTATAATAACACAATTGGAAGAATCAGGAATAGAAAAATACGTACCATATCTTGGCATAAAAGGCAAGCACACAATTCTTTGGAATATGGAGAATGTACTCGAATTTTTCGATAATCCTGAGAATATCTATAAAGCTCAGAAAAATTATTATAAATACAAGTTTGAACATGAAAGAAAGCAATTAGAATATTTGAAGGCACATAGTGATATTACGAGACTGCGGCCTGCAGATGGGGAACTCAGAGTTCATCAGCTTGAACTTATGGATTTTGTAACCGAATTTATGTGTTATACGGAAAAATTAGATATTCATCCATTTCTTTTAGGAGGAAATCTTATAGGTGAATACAGACATAAGGGATTTATACCATGGGATGATGATTTTGATTTCGGTTTAATGCGTGAAGATTACTACAAGTTGAGAGATTTCTTTATAAATAGAAAACGTGGGTTTTATTGTGAAATCCCATACAAAGAACAGAATGGTACAAACAGACATAAATATATGCTTGAACTTGAAAAAAAGTATCCTAATGAATATATAATGGATATAGATGTAGGGAAAATAGTTGTTTTTAAAGGCAATGGCAAAAAAAGACGCCTTTGGATTGATTTTTTTGTATATGATTTTTGGAATGAAAAGTATGAATTTGATGAATATAAACAATATATTCTTGATATTGAAGATAAAGTAAGTGATATGGAGTATACAAAGGACATAGTTAATTTCCTGGATAATGAGATAAGGACAAATTCTAACATATCTTATAAATGCACATCACATTTTTATCCTGGAATAGACAATGATGAAGCATATACCCGGAGTGTATTCAATAGGGCTGAAAAATGGGTGAATGCAAAAGAATTGTTTCCACTAAAAGAAGTACAATTTGAAGGAAGAACATTCTTAGCACCAAATAATGAGAAAGAACTTCTCCGGTTTGAATATGGTGACTATATGAACTACCCTGATGATTTTGGCTCTGAAAAACACAGTGGACTTGGGGATTATCTGTTTGAGTAGGTGGATATGAAAAAACTATATTTATATGGCAGTGGCAACAGATGCAGAATTTTATTGGATTTACTCACTGATTCAGACTACAGGATTTGCGGAATAGTAGACAGTAACAGAAGCAGATGGGGAGAGACTGTTGGGGGAATATGCATTGGCTCACCGGATGAGCTGCTTAATGCCGGACAGGATTCTTATGTATGTGTAACTTTCTATAGTTCACTTCCTGTTGAACCTGTCTGGAAAAAGCTTGAGGAGCAATATGGGATCACATCAGACAGGCAGTTATCTTTTCATGATGTAATTTTCAATATGTATACCGGAAAAAATCTTACAGATAATGTCATTATAAAGGATACTGCATATAAAGACAGACATATTTTTCTGGATGCATCTTGGGGGCTCGGACTTGGTGGAGTAGAATCGTGGATTAGGGATATTGCAGGATATTTTGACGAATATGGAATCCACAATTATGCAATACTCACTAATCCTGATGCCGGGAATATTGATGAAAATACAAAAAGTCACTGCGTCAGCTTTTACTATGAGCGTACAATGGATTTTTCACTCGAATATATAAATAAGGGAATAGAATTTATATGTGAAAAGATACCTGCAACATATATATTTTCCCGCGTTAATGAGCTTATGCTTGCAGCATGCATTGTAAAGATGAAATATCCGGACAGACTTACAATTATAATGGCTGATCATGGTTCAACCGATGGTATGTACAGGGATATTTTGAGTTACAAAGATGCAATAGACAAATATGTATGTGTAAGTAATGGCATAAGGCAGCGGTTGAATGAGTACGGAATCAGCCCTGAAAAAACATATGTGATGACTGCTCCCATAAAATACCAACACAGCTTAGACCGGACATATTCTCTTAACATGGACAGACCAATCAGTATCGGTTATGCAGGAAGGCTTGAAAAATTTGAAAAAAGAATGGATATTCTTATACAACTGATAAAGGAACTTGAGAGCAGGCATGTTAATTATGTTATGGATATAGCGGGGGAAGGTACGTACATGCAAAATATAGTTGATGTCATCGGGAATATGGGATTGCATGACAAGGTAAGACTTGTGGGAGTTATTCCAAGGTATAATATGAATGAATTCTGGCAGAAGCACGATATTGCAATAAATGTATCGGACAATGAAGGAAGACCGATTGCCAATATGGAAGCTATGCTTAATGGTGCTGTTCCGGTAGTTACAAAAACAGTAGGAATACTTGATGATGTAATTGACGGACAGAACGGATTTGTTGTGCCCATATGTGATTATAAATGTATGGCAGACAGAATACAGAAACTCGATAATTGTCGTGATGAACTTGAGATTATGGGAAAAAAGGCAAGGGCTGAAATGATTTCTAAAATGAGCACTGATGATTATATATGTTTATGGAAAAAGGTAATGTATCAATAGTGTGCAGGATATAAGGTGGTGTATGAATGCTTAAGCTGTTTGGATATAATCTGGAACAGATTGCAGAATATATAAGTTCTAATAATTACAAAATAGCCATATACGGAGCCGGCATGATAGGGCGGACAATAATGCCCGACTATCTGATGAGACATGGATTAGATGAAAATCTGTTGTTCTATGTGGACGCGGATACAAGAAAGCAAAAGCAGAAAGTTATTGTTGGATTGCGCCAATACAATATCTGTGCTCCTGAGGTGCTTAATAATATCGGACACGATACAATTATTCTTATTACGAACAGTAATTACAGCCCAGTGCTTCACACACTTGATGCAATGGAGTCACTTGATGGAATCAAAGCTGTGATAGTGCCTGTTATAATGGCAGAGGGAGTTAAAGACAGGGCGGCAGCTGGGGGCGGAACAGATGTAATAAGAGATTACACTGATGAGCTTATTCCAAAAGTTATTAATTACTGCTGGTTTTCGGGCAGAAAGATGCCTGATTATCTCAAAAGATGCATTGACAGCTGGAGCAGGATATGCCCTGATTATGAGATAAAGCGCTGGGATGAGAGTAATTATAATATTAATAAGAATGAATATATGAGACAGGCATATGAAGAAGGCAGGTGGGGATTTGTGCCGGACTATGCGAGGCTTGATATACTTTATAATTATGGCGGATTTTATATTGATACAGATGTAGAATTGCTTAAGCCATTAGAACCGTTAAGAAGGCAGGGCGCGTTCTGCGGTGTAGAAAAATGGGGCAATGTTAATATGGGAGGATGCAGCGGTGCAATCCCACACCATCGAATGATTAAGAAGCTGCTTAAGTATCGTGAAGAAGCAGTGTTCAGATATGAAGATGGCTCACTGAATCCGGATACGTGCGGAGTATATGAGACAGCTCCATTTATTGCAATGGGAATGTCCGCAGATAATACATGTCAGAGAATCAACGAAATGACGGTGTTTTCATCAGAATATTTTCATCCTTATGATTATATGAGTGGTGAAAATGTCATTACGGAAAATACATTTTCGATACACCACTTTAATGGGGGGTGGCTTGATGACAGCCAGAAAGACGCCAGAAGCAGAACATTGGAAGAGTACATGGCAATATTGGACAGAATGGAACTAATGTAATGAAAAATCCTAAAATATCAGTAATAATTCCTGTTTATAATATGGAATCATACCTTGACAAATGTATACAGAGTGTCATGGGACAGACATATGTTAATATTGAAATAATACTTGTCAATGATGGTTCCACTGATAACAGTCTGGATATATGCAGAAAATATCATCAATGCGATGATCGTATAATAATTGTAGACCAGAAAAACAAAGGGCTGGTTGCTGCAAGAAAATCCGGAATAATTAACTCTACAGGTGATTATGTGGCATTTGTTGATGCGGATGACTGGATTGAAGCCGATACATACGAAAAACTGGTGAATGAATCTGACAATGAGGATGTGATTGTATTTGGGCTTGTGGAAGATTATGATACACGCAGTGTAAAAAAGACCAGTAATTACAGAGAGGGAGTATACGATACTGAGGCAATAAGCAGTACTATAATTCCTGATATTTTTGATACTGAAATGTTTTTTCAGTTCAATATGATTCCAAATCTGGTATGTAAGATTGTCAAAAGGAAATTAATGAACAGTGTAATACCTTATGTGAGTAATGACGTTACAATGGGTGAAGATGTCGATTTTACATGCCAGCTTATAACAAGAGCTATATCGGTTAACATAGTGGCTTCAACGCCATATCATTATGTCCAGAGACAGTCGTCCATGGTACGCTCATGTACTGCAGAATCATCTTTATATTCTTTATATAAGGATTTGCGAGATGTTAATGTTCCACAAGGACTGGAAGAAAGATGGAATATGCAGATTTGTGCATATATGTCGTTTATTTTGCAGCTCAAGTGCATGGAGTTATATGTAGAAAAGAGTTCTTTTTTTAACAGATTCAGGAACAGCTCGGTGATAATATACGGAGCAGGGAATTATGGCAGATCAGTAAGTACTTCCATGAAAAACAGATTAGGTGTACATATCGAAGCTGTTGCGGATCGTGATTGGAGTAACAGAATAAAATCATTCGCGGATATCGCACCTGTAATTGCTCCCAAAGACATAGCAGAAAAAAGATTCGAATACATATATATAGCGATTCTCAATGAAAAAGTCTGTGAATCTGTAAAAGGAATGCTGATGGCACAGGGAATAAGCCCTGACAGGATAATATACTACAGTATGTCAGACATAGATGCCGGTGAGATTATGGATATAATTGAGGAACTTAAATGATGAGAAAAATAATACTTTTCGGTACGGGCAAATATGGATTGGAGGCACTGGATTATTTCGGAAGTGATAATGTTGCCTTTTTTGCAGATAACAACGTAAATATACAGGGAAGCTTCATAAGAGACATAGAGGTTATTGCACCTTCGAGGCTTAATGGTTATGCAGATAATGCAATAATTGTGCTTGCTGCCGGTTATTCGATATGTACCCAGATGGAATACCAGCTAAAGAGTATGGGAATTGAAAAATACGTAGTATATAGGTATTTAAGAGAGCATCTTGCATCTGAGGGTAATAAGACGTCTAAGGATTTTATAGATGAATTTCAAACTGATGCGGGAATATACAGACTTATGTATCTTTATGCGGATAATTTACATAAATGTTCAGAAGAAAGAATAGAATTTTTTATGCGCACGGCAGATGTCAGAGGAGTTAAGCCTGCTCACGGAATCCTCAGGAACAGACAACTGCAATTGTTGCAGGCAACATTAAAAGTTAGAAAATTGGCAGATTATATAGGAATTAATATGATGCTTTGTGGTGGTAATCTTGTGGGGGCAGTGCGTAATGGTGGATTTGTTCCATGGGATGATGATGTAGATGTGATGTTAATTAGAAAAGACTACAACAAGCTCATAGAATACTGTAGAGACAATAATATGTTATATATAGCAGATGATAAAGTTAATAATCAGGATGGAATATATAAGAAAACAATTAATAAAATGCATAGTAGTAATTCAGAATTGATATTCTCATTAAATGGTGATTTTTTGGCGGCATACATAAAATATGAGAAAAGTATATATATAGTAGATATATTTCCACTAGATTATTATCAGAATAACTGCACATATAGTGATTTGAAAGAATATGCTGAAGAATGCAGGAAATTCTGCCAGTCAGAGAACATGAGTGTTGAATCAAGACTGGAGTATAATAAAAAAATTAATAAAAATAAAAAATATGTTTCTGATATACCAACGGAGAAAATAGGGTATGGGATAGAAGTTTTTTTTGCGGTAAATGCGTGTAATGGGTTTTGCAGATCAGAATCGGTTTTTCCATTGTCAACAATATCATTTGAAGAATATGATTTTTCAGCACCGGGCAACCCTGTTGATTTTTTAAAGATGGATTACGGAAATATATATCAATGGCCATCAGATGCAGGGCAGACAGCGCATGGAGCCGGAAGGCATTATATTCAGTATAGACATTTTGATAATCCGGTATACATCTCAGACGTATTTTCGGCAAAGCAGGTTAGTAATAATGCCGGCCCGGTAATTATCGAAAAATATAAAATGCAGGATGTTGAGGAATATTTTAGAGTTATAGAAGAATTAGAAGAAAAGGAAATTACTTATTATGTATACACATGATGAACGTGAAGTGGCAGACATATTAGCCGGCATCTATTCATTGCCTCCGGAAGAGATTGAAATCAGTGATATAGCTGTTATGAAGAAAGGAATGACAAACCGCTCATATATATACAGATACAAAGATTCAAGATATATTCTTAGAATACCGGGAGAGGGGACGGAAAAGCTTATAGACAGAGAGCAGGAATATAATTCATATAGAGCAATTGAAAGAATTAACATCTGTGATAATCCTGTATATATAAATCCGCACACAGGTTATAAAATCACACAATATATAGAAAATGCCAGAACATGCAGTCCTTATGACAGTGGTGATATTAAGAGGTGCATGGGAGTGTTAAGACGGCTCCACAATATGAAAATATCTGTTCCGCACACATTTGACATATTTGGAAATATTGAATTTTATGAGAAGCTCTGGGGTGACAATAAATCAATATATCCTGATTACGGAAGTACGAAAGACAATGTATACAGATTGAAAATGTTTATAGAAGCTAATGCAGATGAGTATGTATTTACGCATATTGATGCTGTTCCGGACAATTTCCTGATATATACCGGTGAAGACGGAAATGAACATATACAGCTTACGGACTGGGAATATGCAGGAATGCAGGACCCGTATGTTGATATTGCAATGTTTTGCCTGTATAGTGATTATGATAAAGAACAGATTGATAATATTATAGATATATATTTTGAAGGACGCTGTAGTGACAACATAAGGGCAAGAATATACTGTTACATATCGGCAGGAGGTCTGCTGTGGTCGGATTGGTGCGAATACAAGAGGCATTGCGGAGTTGGATTTGGTGAATATGCAAGGCAGCAGTACAGATATGCAAAAGAGTATTACAGATATGCGGAAAGTCTGATAAAAACGCTTAAAGACTAATAAGAGGGGATAATATAATGTATAAGGTTGATAATGCAGTAATAATGGCAGCCGGGACATCAAGCAGGTTTGTGCCTCTGTCATATGAACGGCATAAAGCTCTGACAGAGGTAAAGGGAGAAATACTTATTGAGAGACAGCTCCGGCAGCTGCTTGCAATGGATATTAATGATATATATATTGTGACAGGATACAAAGCAGGGGAATTTGAATATCTTAAAGATAAGTTCGGTGTAAAGCTTATCGGCAACAGGGAGTATAATGCGAGAAATAATAATTCAAGCATATATGCCGCAAGAGATGTAATTAATAATACATATATATGTTCGTCAGATAATTATTTCGCGGATAATCCATTTTCCGCATATGAGAACGGCGCTTATTATGCAGTATTATATTCAGAAGGATACACAGATGAGTGGTGTGTCCGGACTGACAGCAATGATTACATAACTAATGTTACAATAGGCGGCAGTGATTCCTGGTATATGCTTGGACATACCTTCTGGGATGAAAGGTTCAGCAGCAGATTTATAGGCATACTGTCCGGTAATTATAATAATCCTTCAACGGCAGACATGCTATGGGAGAATATATATATAGACAATATAGACAAACTGCCGATGCAGGCGAGAAAATATCCGGGTAACAGTATATATGAGTTTGACTCGCTGGATGATTTGAGAAAGTTTGATTCTGATTATGTGAATGATACAAAGTCGGCAATAATTAAGCATATTGCAGCTGTACTTGATGTCAGGGAAGCTGATATAGGCAGGATATATCCTGTTAAGAACAAAAATGAGGCATCAGGATTTGAATTTACTGCAGACGGCAGAGAATATATTTATATGTTTGATTCAATGCAATTAAAAGAAAAAAATTGAAATATTGAGGGAAAAGAAGAATGAAAAAGTCAAAAGATATAGATTGGGGTATAACGGTTGTTCCATTTCTGTCTGTTATAGCTTTATGTATATTATTTTTTATCTGTCCGGAAGAATCAAAGTCTGTACTGGACAGTATAAGGTATTTATTTGGTGACAGATTTGGCTCATTTTATATTGTGCTTGGATTTGGAATGTTCATAATGTCAATTTTTATTGCGTTTTCAAAGTATGGAGATATTGTACTTGGAAGTCCTGATGACGAACCACAACATTCCTTTTTTTCATGGGGTGCAATGATGTTTACATGCGGGCTTGCAGCTGATATTCTTTTTTATTCGTTTTCGGAATGGATAATGTATGCATCAGATCCGCACATTGAACGGATGGGAGGAATGCAGAAGTGGGCAGGAGTGTATCCGATGTTTCACTGGAGCTTCATTCCGTGGTCTTTTTATCTTGTGCTTGCGGTTGCATTTGGTTTTATGATTCATGTGAGAAAAAGGAACAGACAAAGATATTCGGAGGCGTGCAGACCGGTACTTGGAAGGCATACAGATGGAATTGCCGGAAGAATAATAGATCTGCTTGCGGTTTTTTCTTTGATTGCCGGTACAGCTACAACTTTCAGCATAGCAACGCCGCTTATGGCAGAGCTGATATGCCGGATTTTTGATGCACACATAAGCAGGACATTGATAAATATAATAATATTGCTTGTAACATGTGCTGTATATACATATTCGCTGCTGCACGGAATTAAAGGTATAAAAGTATTGGCGAAGTCCTGCATGTATCTGTTTTTCGGACTGCTTGTTTATGTTTTATTGGCGGGCGGTGAGACGAGATATATTATAGAGACAGGGATAGAGTCATTTGGTACAATGATACAGAATTTCACAGGTCTGGCAACATACACAGATCCATTGAGAACATCATCTTTTCCACAGAGCTGGACGATATATTATTGGGCTTACTGGATGGTATGGTGTGTTGCTGCACCTTTCTTTATAGGAAGTATATCAAAGGGAAGAACAATCAGGCAGACAATTATTGGAGGATATATATTCGGAGCAAGTTCAACAGCTGCAAGCTTTGTAGTATTGGGCAATTATTCTATGGGACTTCAGATGCAGAATATAAAAGATTTTGTGTCGGAGTTCTGCAATGGAGGGGATATATATTCTATTATAGTCTCAATCATAGAGACTATGCCTTGGGCACAGTTTGTCATGATAATTGTTATTATAACAATGGTAGCATTCTATGCTACTTCATTTGATTCAATCGCACTCACTGCGGCAGGATACAGTTACAGAAGATTGGAATGCGGACAAAAGCCGGCATGGTATATACAGCTTATGTGGTGCATTTTGCTTATAATGCTCCCGATTGCATTATTGTTTGCAGAGAGTTCGATGGGCAATCTTCAGTCGGTGAGCATAATAGCAGCATTTCCGGTAGGCATCGTAATTATAATTATAGTATCAGCTTTCTTAAAGGATGCAAAGGAATATATGTCAGGACGCTGACCGGACATTAAAAAATATCATCCCCCGGTAAATCTGTGCTATAATACCACTATAATAAACAGAATCGAGATAACCATATGCAATTTGAATTAACAGCATCCATGATGTGCGCTGATTACGGGCATCTGGAAAGAGAAATAAGAGAACTGGAGATGGGCGGCATAGACTCATTTCATATAGATATTATGGATGGACGATATGTGCCTAATTTTGCAATGTCACTTAATGATATGAGATACATAGCGGGGACAACGGACAAGCCTTTGGATGTGCACCTTATGATTGAACATCCTAATACACACATAGGGCTGTTTCTTAAGAATCTGCGCAGGGGAGATACGGTGTACATCCATCCTGAAGCAGAATATCATCCTTCAACGACGTTGCAGACAATTATCGATGCAGGAATGATTCCGGGAATAGCAATTAATCCAGGAACGTCAGTTGAGACGGTGTTTGAGATGCTGCGTATTGTAAAAAAGGTACTTGTTATGTCCGTCAATCCGGGGAATGCAGGTCAGATGTATCTGCCGTATGTAGGGCATAAGATAGACAAACTCCTTTCCTTAAAAGAAGACATGGATTTTGAGATGTACTGGGATGGAGCATGCAGCGCACAGAGAATTACAGAGTTTGCACCAAAAGGCATGAAAGGTTTTGTGCTCGGAACTACGCTGCTGTTTGGAAAGGACAGACCATACAAAGATATAATAGAAGATATACGCAATCTAAGATTCAGGGGACAGTTATGAATATTGCACTTATATTATCGGGCGGACGGGGTCTGCGGCTTGGTGCGGATATACCAAAGCAGTATATAGAGGCTGGAGGACGTACAATTATTTCATACTGCATAGAAACGATTGCAGAAAGCAGTTATATAGATGCTGTTCAGATTGTTGCAGATGATATGTGGCATGACAGGATAAGAAAAGACATTGATTATTATGATGACAGTCATAAGTTCAGAGGATTCACAGAACCGGGACAGACACGTCAGCTTTCAATATTCAATGGACTTGAAAGCATACGAAAGTATGCAGATGACTCGGATGTTGTATTTATTCACGATGCAGCAAGACCGTGCCTGAGTGGTGAACTTATAGAAAGCTGTGTGAGCAGACTTACAGGCGGCAATAATAATGAAGCAGCGGAATATGACGGAGTGCTTCCGGTTCTGCCAATGAAGGATACCATATACATGAGTAATGATGGAATGCATGTAGATTCACTGCTTGACAGAAGTACACTTTTTGCAGGGCAGGCACCGGAACTGTTCAGATTAGGCAGATATTATGAAGCCAATAAAGCACTGCTGCCTGACAGAATATGTTCGATAAATGGTTCCACGGAGCCGGCTGTTATTGCCGGAATGAATATAGCAGTGATTCCGGGAGATGAGAACAACTATAAGATTACAACTAATGCAGATCTTGAAAGATTTATAACAGCAATTAATGCGGGTAAGAACGGAGATTAGTATGAAAGCATGGGTGCTTCATGATACAGATGACATAAGATATGAGGATGTGGATATGCCACGGCTAAGAGACGGAGAGGTGCTTGTTAAAGTTATGGCAGCGGGAATATGCGGTTCGGATATTCCACGTATATATAAGACCGGTGCACATAGTATGCCGCTTATTCCGGGACATGAATTTACCGGACGCGTTATTGCTGTGGATAATGGCAGTAATTCTGATTATTGTAATTCTACGGGAGATGATGGCACGTGGCTTAATAAAAGAGTAGGAATATTCCCTCTTATTCCATGCAGGCAGTGTGTGGCATGCAGAAAAGGAATGTATGAGATGTGCCGCAATTACAGTTATCTTGGCTCAAGATGTAATGGCGGTTTTGCTGAGTACGCGGCAGTTCCGGCAGCTAATCTTATAGAGCTTCCGGATAATGTTTCTTATCAGGACGCAGCAATGCTTGAACCGTCTGCAGTTGCATGTCATGCAATAAGGCGTGTGCTTTCAGGTAATGTGGAAGCAGCTGATGATGTAAGTATTGCCGTCTGCGGACTTGGAACTATTGGCATGCTTATTGTCATGCTTTTGAAAAGCAGCGGATATGACAATATATTTGTAATCGGGAATAAGTCATCACAGAAGGCTATGACAGCAAATCTTGATATTCCGGAAGATAATTTTTATGATATACGGGAAGGAATTTCAAGTGGATGTGATGCAGCTGAGTGGCTGATGGAAAAGACAGATGGCAGCGGAGTTGACGTCTTTTTTGAGTGTGTCGGTAAGAATGAGACAGTTAATTGGGCGGTTAATTCAGCAGCCTGTGGGGGAAGTATATGTTTTGTCGGCAATCCGTATTCAGATATGAATTTTGATAAGCAGACCTATTGGAAGATACTGCGCAATCAGCTTCATGTTACCGGAACATGGAATTCATCATTTACGGGTGACGATGATGATGACTGGCATTATGTCCTTAAGAGTATCGGCAGTGGCAGTATCATGCCATCTAAGCTGATAACGCACAGGTTCAGGATAAATGAACTTGAGAGCGGGCTTAAGATTATGCGTGACAAGTCAGAAGATTATATAAAGATTATGTCTGTTATGAATTAGGAGACGGAATGGATAGATTACCTATTGATTATTTCAGAGATGAGGTACGCAATGGCTTTTTCGTACCGACGGCCATAAAGCAGGCATGGGGCGCGCAGCTTAAGGTGCTTGATGTCATAGATTCGATATGCAGGAAACATAATATCACTTACTTTGCCGATTGGGGAACACTTCTTGGAACTGTAAGGCATGGCGGTTATGTGCCATGGGATGATGACATGGACATATGCATGAAGAGAGCAGACTATGAGAAGTTCAGGCGCGCAGCGGCGAAGGAACTTCCCGGTAATTACTGTCTGCATGATTATGCGCACAAGGAGGATCACTGGCTTTTCCTTGCAAGGGTAGTTAATAATACGAATATATCATATGAACAGAAGCATATGGATGAGTTCTATAATTTTCCATATCTCGTGGGAATAGATATATTTGTGCTTGATTATCTGTACAGGGATGATAGGGATGAGCGCAGAAGATGCGATGATGTAAAGCATATAATAGCAGTTGCGGATGCCATAGTTAATAATAAGATAAGTAAAGCCGCTGAGGATGCCAACCTTATGGAATTGGAGCGCCTGTATAATGTGAAGTTCAATAAAAATGATGACAGCAGACATCTTGGGATTGCACTGTACCATCTTGCAGAGACACAGATGGCAAGAGTACCGGAATATGAGTCAGACAGTCTTGGACAGATATTTCCATGGATACTTATAGGTAATAGGGGAAGGGATAAAAAGCTTTTTAAAAATATTATCAGGCTTCCGTTTGAGAATACAACAATGCCTGTTCCGGCTGATTACAACTATATGCTTAAGTCAAAGTACGAGCAGTATTTTGTGATAAGAAAAGTCTGGAATGGACATAAATATCCTTTTTTTGAGGCACAGCGCGAAAGTCTTCAGGCAGTTGCGGATTTTAAGCTTCCGGAATTTACATTTGATATAAAGAAACTTCGTAAAAACCGCCCTGCCAGCTCATATAGGAATACTATGCAGGAGACGGTGCGTGAGGCAATGTCAGAGCTTTGCGGAATTGGTGAAGTGCCGGCAGATGCTTCGGTGCTCGTACAGTGCCAGCAGGCAGCAATTGATATTGGCAGCTACATAGAAAAAGTCAAAGGTGAAGATAATCATTCCGGCAGAATTGCGGTAGCTTCAATTGAGCAATATTGTGAGATGCTGTTCAGACTTTATAATGCCGTCACACAGCCTGATAATGCCGGCAGACGTGTAACTGAATTACAGGCTTACGAAGAATATGTGTCAGCACTTGGTGATATGAAGTCTGCGGTACAGAGTCAGATTATTGACAGAAAGCTTGTTGCATTTGTCACGGATAATCCACTAAGATGGCAGGAGCTTCAGCCTCTGTATGATTATTATAATAACATTGACAATACTGAAGCTGTTGTTATTCCACTTCCGGTGCTTGCCAAGAATCTGTATGGCGAGGTGGTTTCGGGGCGTGAAGAATGGAGCAATGACAGAAGAGAAGAATATCCTGACGGACTTAATACAGTGGCATGGGACAGTATTGATATGCATATGCTGAAGTTTGATACAATAATAATACAGAATCCATATGATGAATGGAATCCGTATATTACTGTGCCTGCAGCATTTTATTCAGCTAAGCTTATGCAATATACAGACTGTCTTACATATGTAATGCCATGCGGTGTTAATGATTTTACAGAGGCTGATGTTAACGACATGTACGGGCTTAAGTATAGTCTTGCGATGCCGGGGGCTGTATATGCAGACAGAATTATAGTTCATTCGGAAAAGATGAAGAAGCTGTATGCAGAGTATCTTGGGAATTTTGCGGCGGGTACTGATGAAGCTGAATGGTATCGGAAGCTTGTGTGTGATAATGAGCTGTATCAGGACACACAATCCGGAATTGAAGGAACACAGACAGCCGGCCGAAAGAGGCTGTTGTACTGCATAGGTGAGAATGAATTTGCAGAAGGAGCAGGTTATGCGCTTGATAATATCAGCAAAAGAATCAGCACAATGGCGGGATATACAGATAAGATGGATATAATTGCATGCACTTATCCATACAGCATTGATGACTGGGATATATGCACCGGGGAACAAAAAGAGAAGTTCCGCAGAATCATTAATGATGCGGAACAATCGGGGAATATATCATTATGTGATTTCAGAAATGTTGATATAAGCAGTATGACAGCTTATTATGGCAGCCCGTCTCCGCTTATATGCAGATTTACAGAGCAGCACAAACCGGTTATGATATCTGCGTCGGAGCGTATGTGATGATGGTAAGGATGGCGGTAAGATACAAAAATCGGAATATTGTTATTGGCCGGAGTGGAGTAGAAGATGAAAAAATTAGGAAAAATACTTACGGGTATAGTCTGGTTTATTTTTATATGTATAATAGGGCTGCTTGCAATACTCAGCATATTTAAAACGGCGTTCATTGCTGAGGGAGAAACTGTCACATTCAATAGCGGACACTGGTATATTCATATTGTTGTACTTGCAGTGCTGATTTTCATTATGAAAATTCATATTAAGATTCAGACAGGAAAGCATGAAGCCGGAAAAGAAGCAGAAACTCAAAAGGCACATCCACAGAAGTTATGGAAGGATGGTATGTTCTGGGCAGTAATTATAGTGGTTAACGCATGCATATCTGTTATCTGGATACTTGCAACACGGATGTATCCTGCAGCAGATCAGGAGACACTTGTTAATATAGCTGCTGATATGCGCAACGGAGTCTACAGCGCATGGCAGCCCGGCGGATATATGTTCTTATATCCTTTCCAGAATGGAATACTGTTGATGATATATGCTATATCCCGCATATTTACCGGTAATACATATCTTGCGGCCCAGTTCGTTAACATACCGTTTTGTATTCTCGGAATTATAGCATCATCAATGTGTGTATATAAGCTTTTTAAGAGCAAAGACCTAATGAGAATTACTGCCATATTAATGACATTATGGTTACCATTTGCCATGTACAACACATTTATATATGGAACAGTACCGGGATTTGCACTTATGATGAGTGCTTATTGGATTGCATTATCATATTTTGAAAAAAGAGATGTGTGGAAGATTGTTGCAGCGTCGCTTCTTGCTGCATTATCAGTCATATTAAAGTCTAACTATAGTATAATGCTGATAGCCCTTATAATCCTTATAGCTATGGACATTATAAGAAGATGTAATATAAGAAGCATAGCATTTGTAATAATGCTTGTTGTTACACTTTCAGCAGGCAAATATACGTGCAATGGAATTACGGAGCATATAACAGGTACAGATACACCTGAAGGTGTGCCGAAGATAGCGTGGGCAGCAATGGGAATCAGCGGCGATTATGGCTGGTGGGATGGTTATAACATATATATATACGGAGTTAACAATTATGATTCGGAACTGGCAAAAAAAGGTTCGTGGGAAAGAATTGACTTGTGTATAGAGCAGTTTGTTAAAAAACCGTTATCGTTCGTCAGGTTTTTTGCGGGTAAAATAGTTTCAGAATGGTGTGAGCCCACGTTTCAGTCGGTGTCGATACAGAATTCAAGAAGTTCCTCAATTGAACAGTGCAGATTCGTGAAATCTTTCATGAGAGATGAAGGAATCATTTCACATATATACAGGTTTATTCTTGATATATTCCAGACGCTTGTATATACGGGTACATTTGCATGGCTTTGGTATGGCAGGAAAAATATCACTTTTGAACAGATGATATTGGGTATATGTCTTATTGGAGGTTTCCTGTTTCATATTGTCTGGGAAGCAAAAGGGCAGTATACAATGGTATATTTCCTGCTGATTATTCCATATGCGGTTGAGGGCTGGAGGCGCTTGACGCTGCATAACAATAATGCTATCATTAAAAAGTTAAGGCAATGAAACAAAAGACCTTAACACAGGTACGGTTTGAAGATACTGTATGTGCTGTAACAGCCGCGCATGGTTTGTGGATTGCCGGTATTGCAGTACTGACATGTATGGGAGATTAATAGGGAACCCGGTCGGAATCCGGGACAACCGCCATTACTGTATTTGGCGCAGAGTGCATACTGAAGAGTGCATCCTGCGGTCTGCTTGTCCATTGGCATGTATGTGCTGAGAAGGAAGCAGCGTAAACCATAAGTCAGGAGACCTGCCGTACGCCACGTATCAATCTGCGTGGAGAAGTGTAGAACACTTTCTTGGGCAATGGGAGAAAAGGAGAAAATTAAACATGAGAAGATTTAAGAAAATCGCAGCACTTGCACTTGCAGCAGTCATGACACTGTCACTTGCTGCCTGCGGCAATGCCGGCACTAACGTTTCCGATAATTCGGGAAACGTATCAGACGCAGCACAGTATAACGGTAAGCTTGAGTTCGACCATTCAATGGAGCTTACATATGCTAAGAATTTTTCTGTAGATTACTATAAGGGCGGCTATAAGCTTATCAAAGTCAAGGATCAGGGAAGCTTTCTGGTTGTACCGGAAGGAATGAGTGTTCCGGGTGGACTTGACAGCGATACTTATGTATTACAGCAGCCTGTCACTAAGATTCTTGTTTCATCAACACCGACAGTATCACTTATAAATGCAATCGGTGCTCTTGATGCAGTTTCACTTACAACTTATGACGTAGATACATGGTATATTGACAATGTTAAGAAGCAGATGAACGATGGAAAGCTTAAGTATGTCGGAGAATATACAAAGCCGGATTATGAGCTTATTACTGCTACAGGAACTAATTTTGCAATATTCTCAGCAATGCTTAAGGATGATGTCAAGGCACAGCTTGAGCAGCTCGGAATCAAGATTCTTGTAGACCAGGCATCATATGAGGATCATCCTCTTGCAAGAGTTGAGTGGATGAAGCTCTACGGCGCAATGTTTAATAAGGAAGCAGAGGCGGATAAGCTTTTTGCGGAGCAGGAAGCTCTTATTAAGAATATTGAGACAAAGCCTGCAACAGGCAAGACAGCAGTTATATTCTATATAACATCAAAGGGAGATTTCTATGTCCGCAATTCTGATGACTATATGGCTAAGATGATCAGTCTTGCAGGCGGAAAGTATATTATGGATGGCAAGGTAGGTGTAGGTAAGACAGGTACTACCAAGATGGAAGCAGAGAGCTTCTTTGACCTTGCAAAGGATGCGGATGAGATAATCTATGTATGGTCAACAGGCGGTAAGCCTTCAACACTTAATGACCTTCTTGCCAAGAATTCAGTACTTGCTGATATGAAGGCAGTTAAGGAAGGAAATGTATGGTGTACTACACCTGATTTCTTCCAGATATCCAATACAATCGGTAATATTATAAATGATATGAACAGCGTATTCAGCGCTGATGCTTCAGCAGATAAGTTTACATATCTTTATAAGCTCAAATAACAGGAGCAGATTACAGATGGAAAAAAAGAGAATTATCCGGTATGGAGCAGCTTTTATATCACTTGCGGTATTATTTGTAATTATACTTGTCGCAAGCATTAATACAGGCAGTGTCCATATATCGGTCATGGAAATAATCAATATCTTATTAAAAAGGACGGGAGAAGAAGCAGCGGCGTATTCCATTATATGGAAGATACGCCTGCCGCGTCTTCTTATGGCAGCAGTACTTGGGGGAGCTCTTGCATTATCGGGATATCTGATGCAGACATTTTTCAGAAATCCGATAGCAGGACCTTATGTACTTGGAATATCTTCAGGCGCCAAGATGGTTCTTGCGGTAGTAACTATAATATGGTCGGGACATATAGCCTCCATGCCGGTATCTCTTAATGTATTAACATCATTTGCAGGTTCAATGCTTTGCATGCTTTTTGTATTGTTCTTTGCGGGAAAGGTTAAGAGTATGGCAACGCTCCTCGTTGTGGGAGTAATGATTGGTAATATATGCAGTGCGGTTACGGATTTTATGATTAACTTTGCCAATGAGGCACAGATAGTTAATCTGACGCACTGGTCACTTGGAACATTCTCGGGTGCATCATGGACTAATCTTAAAGCAGCAACAGTATTAATACTCATAACATTCATACTTACTTTTCTTACGGCAAAGCCGATGTCCGCATATCAGCTCGGAGAGGACTATGCAAAGAGCATGGGGATTAATATAAAAATATTCAGGATAATACTTATCACACTTGCGAGTATGCTGTCAGCATGTGTTACCGCATTTGCAGGGCCGATAGCATTCGTTGGAATTGCAGTACCGCATATAACCAAGCTCCTTTTTGGAACGGCTAAGCCTATTGTGATGATTCCGGCAGTTACCATGTGCGGAAGTATATTCTGTATGGCGTGTGATCTTATTGCAAGAACAGCACTGGCTCCGTCAGAGCTGTCCATTGGAACGGTAACATCAGTCATAGGGGCACCTATAGTTATATGGCTTATGGTGGGCAGAAAACATGAAAGATAATATATTTTTAAAGATTGACGGTCTTGCGGCTGGCTATGGAAGAAAGCCGCTTATAGAGGACATTTCGTTAGAACTTGAGAAAGGGCAGATTCTTACACTTATAGGTCCTAACGGCTCAGGCAAATCAACAATTCTTAAGACGATAACAAGACAGCTTAAGGCAATTGACGGTATTGTGACAATAGACGGAAGTGACATATTCAGGATGCACTCGAAGGAGCTGGCAAGGCAGATGTCCGTTGTGCTGACACAGAGGATTGAGACAGAGCTTATGACCTGCCGTGACGTTGTTGCAATGGGACGATATCCTTATACGGATTATTTTGGCAGGCTGAGTGATGAGGATAACCGCATAGTGGAGAGTTCCCTGAAACGCGTTCATGCGCTTGAACTTGCAGATGTAAGCTTTAATGAGATAAGTGACGGGCAGAGACAGAGAATAATGCTTGCAAGAGCAATCTGCCAGCAGCCTGATGTGATGATCCTTGATGAACCTACATCATATCTTGACATAAGACATAAGGTCATCCTGCTTGATATATTAAGAAATATGTCACATGAGGATGGGATAACGGTTATAATGTCTCTTCATGAGATTGACCTTGCCGGAAAGATATCTGATATGCTGATGTGTGTTGACGAGAATCATAAGGTAAGACTTGGAACAGCAAGAGAGATATTTGCAAATGACACAATACAGAAGCTGTATGGAATTGAAGGTGGAAGCTATGATGCCGTTACAGGCGGAGTTGAACTTGCAAAGCCATGTGGCAGTCCGGATATACTCGTTATAGGAGGGAACGGAAGCGGAATCCCGGTGTACAGAAAGCTGCAGAGGAAAGGAATTCCGTTCTATGCGGGAGTTCTATATGAGAATGATATAGATTACAGGGTTGCAAAGGCTCTGGCGGCAGATGTGATATCACAGAAAGCATTTGTGCCTGTTAGTAAGAATACGGAAGAAAAAGCATATGAAGTTCTCAACCGGGTGTCGGCAGTAGTAGACTGCGGATGCGAGCATGGAGAATATGACAGGATTAATACTGAATTGCTTAAGGAGGCAGTGAGACTTGGCAAAAAGTATAATGATATCGGGAGCATCGAGCGGATGCGGTAAGACGACATTTACCTGTGCACTTCTTAAGATTTTTGAAGAGAAAGGAATTAAGACAGCTTCATTCAAATGTGGTCCCGATTATATAGACACGATGTTTCACAGTGCGGTTACAAAGCGTCCTTCATATAATCTCGATACATTTTTTATGAGTGATGAAGTGCTGTGTGATACATTTTACAGACACTCTGAAGACTGTGATATGGCTGTTATAGAGGGAGTAATGGGCTATTATGACGGCACAGGTGATGACGGGTTTGGCAGCAGTTCTTATGAGATAGCTGTAAAGACGGATACGCCTGTGCTTCTTATAGTGAACGGAGGCGGCTGTTCTGCATCGGTGCTTGCTGTAATGAAGGGCTTCATGGAGCTGGTCTGTGACAGCATGATTGCAGGCTTTATAATTAATAATGTCACTGAGATGACGTACAGATACATAAAAAAGCTTGCTGCAAAGTATTTTGGCAGGAATATGATTGCAGGATATATTCCTAAGCTTCCAAAGGAATGTCTGCTCTCATCAAGGCATCTGGGACTTGTCACGGCGGGTGAGATTGATAATATAGACGATATTATCAGTAAAACAGTGGATATTATACGGCCGTGCATTGACATTGACATGATAACGGATATGGCAGGAAGCATAAATAATCCTTATATGCCCGGTGATTCCGGCAGTTACGAAAAAGCTGCAGCCGGCGGAGGAACACATTCAAGTCACAGTGACAGCTGTGACGGGATGCCTGTCATAGCAATTGCAAGGGATGATGCATTCTGTTTTTATTATCAGGATAATCTTGAGATGCTTCAGTCACTCGGATGTACTGTTGAGTACTTCAGTCCGCTGGCTGACGAACCTGTGCCTGAGTATGCGTCAGGGCTTATAATCGGAGGAGGATATCCGGAGAATCATCTTGAGGCGCTTGCAGCCAATAAGATTACATCAGAATCTGTCAGAAAATGTATCGAAAGCGGAATGCCATGTATTGCAGAATGCGGAGGCTTTATGTACCTTGGCAGATGTATAGACGGGAAGAATATGACAGGACTTTTGGATGTGGAAAGCAGCAATACAGGCCATCTTGTAAGATTCGGCTATGTTACGGTGACAGCGGACAGGGATACGCTTCTTCTTAAAAAAGGTCAGAGTATTAAGGCGCATGAATTTCATTATTATGACAGCAGTGATAACGGAGCTGCATGCACAGCTTCAAAGACAAACGGAAGGTCATGGCAGTGCATACATGCAGAAAATAATATATTTGCCGGATATCCGCACATGCATTTTGCCTCTAATATGGGGGCGGCAGAGAAGTTCGTACGCTCATGCGGGGAATATAAGCGTTTGAAAATGAGGTAATAGAATAATATGTTGGAAAGTACATCAGGTGTACAGATATTAAAAAAATATACGGATGGCATAGAAGCAGCATCACCGGCTAAGGCATTGATGACAAAACAGCATCTTGACAGTATCGCCAAGCCTCTTAATTCGCTGGGACTTCTTGAAGATGTGCTTGTAGGGCTTGGTGCAGCAGGATGCCTTAAGCGCAGCTACAAAAAATGTGTTGCGGTAATGTGCGCAGACAACGGAGTGGTTGAGGAGGGCGTTACGCAGACGGACAGCAGCATAACGGCACTTGTGGCTAAGAATATGCTGTCGGGAATATCAAGTGTATGTACCATGGCAAAATGTAACGGCGTTGATGTATTCCCAATAGACGTAGGAATGCTTACCGAGATTGCCGGTGTCCGGGTGAGAAAGACACAGCGCGGCACCGGTAATATAAGAAAAGGTCCGGCAATGACAAATGAGCAGGCTGTAAGCGCTGTGCTTGCAGGAATAGATACTGTAAGGGAACTGAAGGACAAAGGCTATGATATGATTGCTGCGGCAGAGATGGGAATTGGCAATACAACGACAACATCCGCAGTACTGTCTGTCATGCTTGATATTAAGCCTGAATCGGTAACCGGAAGAGGAGCCGGGCTTTCGGATACAGGGCTTGCCAATAAGATAAATGTGATAAAAGACGCAATATCGCTGAATAAACCTGACAGAAATGATGTACTTGATGTGCTCGCCAGGGTTGGCGGCTTTGATATTGCAGGAATGGCGGGATTGTTCATTGGCGGCGCATATTATAAGGTTCCTGTGATAATAGACGGTATAATTTCATCAGCGGCCGCACTGGCGGCAGTGCAGCTTGCACCGCTGTGCAGAGACTACATGATAGCGTCACATGTATCTGCCGAGCCTGCTGCCCAGGCAGTTATGGAAAAGCTTGAACTGAAACCGCTTCTTAATATAGGAATGGCACTTGGTGAGGGGACAGGTGCCGTGAGTATTATGCCTATTATTGATATGGCACTTGCAATGTATTATGATATGCCTACATTTGCAGAATTCGGCATGCAGGAATATAAGAAATTATGAGCAGACTTATTCTTGTATCAGGAGCCGGAGCAAGCGGCAAGAGTGAATATGCGGAAAAACTTGCAGTTGATATGCATGAGGACAGGCTTATATATGTGGCAACGATGAGTGCATATGATGATGAGAGCAGAAAGAAAATAGAAATACATAAAAAAAGGCGTATTAATACAGATTTTGAGACAATTGAGAAGCCATATGGCATAGAGGAGATTATTCCTTTTATAACACCGTATGACAGCAATAAGAAAAGTACAATACTTATCGAATGTATCTCGAATCTGCTTGCCAATGAGATGTATGGAAGGGCTGAGACAGGTGTAAAAGCCGTGATACATGACAGCGGCATGTCTCAATTACAATTGCAGCCGTCACAAAGGATAATTGACGGGATTACTGCAGTTGCGGACACACAGCTTGCGGATATTGTTGTTGTAACCAATGAAGTATTTGCAGACGGAATGGAATATGATGCATCAACAATGGAATACATACGTCAGCTTGGCCGGATTAACTGTGAGCTTGCAACAATGTCAGATATGGTTGTGGAAGTGGCGTGCGGCAGGCCTGTGGTATGGAAAGGGCAGTGAGGATGAGAATTATAAAAGGAATGCTTGCAGCATTTATGACATTTTCGAGAATACCCGTTGTGGGTGTCCGTATAGATAAAGAGGATATGAAATATTCAATGTGCTTTCTGCCTGTTATAGGGATAATCATTGGACTTATCCAGTGGTTGGCGGATGCGGCGTTCACCTGGCTTGGAGCAGGTGAACTGATGAGGGTGGCACTGATGACGGCAGTTCCGGTACTTGTAACGGGCGGAATCCATATGGACGGCTTCTGTGATACCACGGATGCGGTTTCTTCATACCAGACAAAGGAGCGTAAGCTTGAGATATTAAAAGATTCCAACGCGGGAGCATTTGCGGTTATATATGGCGTACTCTGGTTTGTGCTGTATGCAGGTGCATTGTCAGAGATTCACACGCTTGTTGGGATATTTGCATGCACATATGTTATTTCAAGGGCAATGGCTGCAATGTCTGTAGTTAATTTCAGGGCTGCAAGGCAGGATGGAATGGGAGCCGGCGAACAAAAAAGCTCGTCAAAGAATGTAACCTCAGCCGTTATGATAATATGGCTGCTGTTAAGCGTTGGTGTAATGGCAAATATCAGCCTGCCGTGCGCTGTTGCGGTAATTGCTGCGGCAGTAACAGTGTTCTTTGTATACAGTTTCTGTATATGTGAGCAGTTCGGAGGCTTCACAGGGGATCTTGCAGGCTGGTATGTTCAGGTGTCGGAGCTTGTTATGGCGCTTGTTATTGCAGTCGCTGAACTGCTTATGAAGAAAGGATGCATTTAGATGATACTTGTTACCGGAGGAATGGCACAGGGCAAGCTTGATTATGCCATGAGCAGGCTTGGAGTTACGGATTATGATGACGGTGTTGTAGGTGACACGGACTGCATATACAATTTACAGAAAGCAGTTATGAATGAAGGTTTTGACAGCAGACTGGACGAATACATTATGTTGCATCCTCACTGCGTTATAATATGTGATGAGATTGGTTCGGGAATTGTACCGTTAAGAAGAGAAGACAGAGAGTGGCGCGAGAAGACGGGACGTGTGTGCTGTGAACTTGCAAATCAGGCAGATGCCGTATACAGAGTGTTCTGTGGAATAGGAATGCAGTTAAAATGATAATATATTTTATAAGACACGGTGCAACATCAGGTAATCTCGAAAAGAGATATATAGGAAGAACTGATGAAGAACTATGCACGGAAGGAATAGAGAGACTGAAAGAGCTGCGGGAATTGGTGCCGGATATTAAGGGGAATTCCATTCCGGCTGTCTGTCAAGGTGCAGAAGCTGTTTTTACGTCACCAATGAAAAGATGCATTGCAACAGCGGATATATTATTTCCTGATAAGAAAAAGATAATAATTGATGATTTCAGGGAATGTGATTTTGGTGATTTTGAGGGATATAATTATCAGGAGCTGAATGGTAATGCAGATTACCAGCGCTGGATTGATTCTGATGGGCAGATTGCATTTCCAAACGGTGAGTCACCGCAGGAGTTCAGACGAAGATGCATTAACGGCTTTATGCAGATGCTCCAAATGACCGGCGGGCATAATAGAATAAACGCGGTGGCTGCGGTTGTACATGGCGGAACTATTATGAGTATTTTGGAAAAATACGAAAAGCATCATGAATATTACAGATGGCAGTGCGGCAATGGCAGCGGATATGCTGCTGTATATAAGGACGGGATGCTTGATGTAACGGACAGAATAGGGTTTTAGTTATGAGAGAATGGATAATTATGCAGATGCTGGCGCTGCCGGCAGCATTTATACTTGATATGATACTCGGTGATCCGCATACCGGAATGCATCCGATATGCCTTATAGGCAATCTTATAGCAATGCTTGATTCAGCACTCAATAAAGAGAATGTAAGCAGAAAGAGAAAAATTGCGAGAGGCGCATTGACGGCTGTTGCTGTTATTGTGATATCTACAGCATTTCCGCTTATTATAGAGATTATAAGTTTTAATATAAATATATGGCTTTTTTTTGCTGCAGAGACTGTTATGGATTATTTTGTTATAGCGGCTAAGTCACTGAAAAAAGAAAGCATGCTCGTATGTGCAGCCATGGAAGCCGGTGATACAGAGGGCGCAAGACGTGCTGTATCAATGATTGTAGGAAGAGATACGAAGGTACTTGATAAGGAAGGAATAATTAAAGCGGCAGTCGAGACTGTTGCTGAGAATTCTTCTGACGGAGTAATTGCCCCGGTATTCTATACGGCATTGTGCGGAGCGGCAGGAGGATTCTTCTATAAGTCGGTTAATACCATGGATTCAATGCTGGGCTATATAAATGACAGATATGAAGCGTTTGGCAAGGCGGCAGCAAGGCTTGATGATGTGCTGAATTATATTCCGTCAAGGCTGTCAGCATTATTTATAATTGCGGCAGCTAAGTTCACGGGGCTTAATGCTGCAGGAGCATGGAAAATATTCAGGCGTGACAGAATGAAGCATGCGAGCCCTAATTCAGCACAGACGGAGAGTGCATGTGCAGGAGCTCTTGACGTGAGGCTCGCAGGCAATGCATGGTATGGCGGAGTGCTGCATGAGAAGCCGTATATCGGAGATGACATCCGGCCAATAGAGCCGGAGGACATCCGTAAAACATGCCGTCTCATGTATGCTGCATCCGTAGCGGCAATAGTAATATTCGGGACAGCCGCAGGCTTCCTCAAGTCATTTCTGTTCTGAAGATTCTACAGGCACTTGCTGTAAATATATTATGCATCATCAGGAAAGGAGCCTTCTATGAAAAAAGCCAGACCCATAATGATTCAGGGCACTATGTCCAACGCCGGCAAAAGCATTCTGTGCACGGCGTTATGCAGAATACTTGCACAGGACGGTTACAGTGTGGCACCATTCAAATCACAGAATATGGCGCTTAATTCATACATAACAGAAGACGGGCTTGAGATTGGAAGAGCGCAGGCAGTACAGGCTGAGGCTGCATATAAAAAGCCTTCTGCGGATATGAATCCGATACTGCTTAAGCCGACAACAGACGTAGGTTCACAGGTGATAGTGAATGGGCGTGTCTACGGCAATATGAGAGCTTCGGAATATTTTGCATGCAAAAAGCAGTTTATACCTGATATTATGGGGGCATATGAGCGGCTTGCGGCAGAGAATGACTATATAGTAATTGAGGGTGCGGGTAGTCCGGCAGAGATTAATCTGAAAAAAAATGATATTGTAAATATGGGACTTGCAGCCATGACTAATGCGCCGGTACTTCTTGTTGGGGATATTGACAGAGGAGGTGTATTTGCACAGCTTTACGGGACAGCAGCACTTCTTGAGCCTGATGAGCGTGACAGAATCAAAGGGCTTATAATTAACAAGTTCAGGGGTGACCTTGCGATACTCGGAAGCGGAATCAGCCGGATAGAAGAACTGACGGGGATAAAATGTGTCGGAGTTGTGCCATATTCACATGCGGATATCGATGACGAGGACAGCTTAAGTGAAAGATTTGACTCCCGGGAAAAGAAGGATATTGATATTGCAGTTATCAGACTTCCGAGAATATCTAATTTTACTGATTTTATGACATTTGAGAGGTTTGCCGGTGTATCAGTAAGATATGTTGATAAGACATCGCAGCTTCGCAATCCCGACATAATAATAATACCGGGAACAAAGAGCACTATTCATGATATGCTGTGGATGCGGCAGAACGGTCTTGAAGCTGCCGTAAAAAAACACGCATCAGCAGGAGGTATTACATTCGGAATATGCGGAGGCCTTCAGATACTTGGCAATACAATATCTGATGAGTGCGGTGCAGAGGACAGCAGATGTGAGACAATATCAGGAATGGAACTTATCCCTGTCGACACGGTATTTGCAAACGATAAGACACAGACGCAGACTGGCGGCATAATATCAGGACTTGTCGGAATGTACGAAAAGCTTAATTCAATCCCTTATAGCGGATATGAGATACATATGGGAAGAAGCGGGCTTGACAGTGCAATAATACAGAATGGAAGTGTACTTGCAAGTTATGTGCACGGGATATTTGATAATGGACTTGATGAGGCAATAATTAATATTGCGGCACAGAAAAAAGGAATAGATATTGATACGGGCACATTTGACAGAGAAGCGTACAGACAGGCACAGTATGACAGACTTGCACAAGATGTGAGGCAGGCACTTGATATGGACTATATATACAGAATAATGAATGCGTGAACGGAGATTAATATTAATGACAGCAGACAATAGGAATACGGGACTTGTCCACATATACTGCGGGGATGGCAAAGGTAAGACAACTGCAGCTATGGGGCTTGCCGCAAGAGCTGCCGGAAGCGGTAAGAAGGTTCTTATAACACAGTTTTTTAAACCCGGCAATTCATCTGAATTAAAGACACTTGCTTTGAACAGCAATATAGAAATATTTTCTGAGAAGGAACATTACGGAAGAGTATCCAATATGAGCGGTGAACAGCTCGCAAAAGCAAAGAGCTATTATAGGACATATTTTGCGGGAATAGTTGAGAAATCGGAAGATTTTGACGTGATTATCCTTGATGAGATAATCTCAGCGGTTAATCACAACATTGTTCCGCTTGCAAATGTAGCCGATTTTGTGGATAATAGAAAAGAGGGGCTTGAACTGGTACTTACAGGAAGAAATCCTCAAGGAGAGCTGATAAGAAAAGCTGATTATGTGACAATGATGCAAAAAGTAAAGCATCCTTATGATAACGGAATCATGGCACGTAAGGGGATAGAATTTTAGCAGTATGCTGCGGAATGGAGATTAGTGTGAAAAATAAGATTTTTCACACACAAGATTTGTGCTTGCGCACAAACTAAGGATGCCCTGAAAAACGGGCAAGAATGGAGATTAGTATGTACGAATTTACTGATGACTGCCTTACAGGCAACAAACAGATTGATGATGAACACAGAATGCTTTTTCAGATAATAAATGAGGCTGTTGCGCTTTCATCAGAAAAAGATGCTGATAATGTGATTATAATGAAGAGCATGCTTGCAAAGCTCAGAGATTATGCAGAGGTACATTTTGCACATGAGGAAGAATATATGGAGAAGACTTCTGATCCTGAGCTTGCAAGACAGAGAATTGAGCATGCTTCTTTTGTTAAGAAGGTTGATGAGATGCGCGGTGCAGACATAGATGCGTCTAATGCGCAGGAAGCGGTTAAGGATATGCTGTCATACCTTATAAAGTGGCTTTACACGCATATACTCAGCAGTGATATGATGATTGGAAAGCTCGGAAATGACGGAGAAACTGAAAAAGATGGTACTGATGCATGTGAAAGCAGCAAAGCAGACGGCAAAGGCAGCGAAATGTTTGTATTTGCTGACAGATTCAGGACAGGAATAGAGTTCGTTGATGATGAGCACAGAAAGCTGTTTGAGATAATGGCGGAGGCTAATGAACTTATAAGAGCAGATTTTCTCCACGACAAATATGACAGGATAATGCATATACTTGAAGAGCTTGAGGAATATACACGCCATCATTTTGCAGATGAAGAAGAGTATATGGAGAAAATCGGGTATCCTGAACTTGAAGCGCAGAAGAGAGCACATGCGGCCTTTGTCGAGCGTCTGGTTGAGATTGATTTTAACGATATAGAGGCTATGGATAACAATCAGCAGGAATATCTGACAGAGCTTATGGATTTCCTTGTCGGATGGCTTACCAACCATATCCTTAAAGCAGATATGAAGATAGGTGAATATGTAAAAAGATAATCAGCACTGTGGTGTTTATTGGACATAAGATATGGGATAATCCTTCTGTAAGGTGAAGCGGACGGCATGAAGCCGCCATATTTACAGGAGGATTTGTTCATGAAGGGATATAACGTAGAGAGCGGATATATGGGATATGTTGACGGACAGTACATTCTTTTTGCATGTGAAGAAGATTACAGGGAATATGCGCAAGCCTGAGTAACGGCTTGATTTGATGTATCTGTTATGTTAGAATAATATTTAATGTAATTGCCACGAAGACAATTAAGCACATGAAGTGCGTTGCTGCCGGTATGAACATGAATGTATCATGCAGGCAGGTTGTTTTTGTTGCAATTTTTTTTGTGCATTTATATGGTTGTACAGATTGAAGAGAATCAGGAGATCAGAATTGGAAGAAAGAGAACTTATTGATATGCTTAAGGCGGTGTCAGACGGCAGCATGTCCGTGAAGGACGCAGCATTTAAGATAAAGGAAGAACCGTTTACTGATATAGGCTACGCGAAGCTTGATAATCACCGCGGAATACGTCAGGGTGTACCGGAGGTTATATACGGTGCAGGCAAGACTAAGGAACAGATACTTGGAATTGCTAAGCAGATGCAGCAGAATGGACAGGATGTAATACTTATAACAAGGATGTCAGGGGAAGCTGCTGAGTATGTGTCGGATAATATGGAACTCAGATATGATGAGCTGGCGCGTATCGGAATAATAGGAGATATGCCGGCGCCATACGGAATGGGAAAGATTGTTGTTGCAACCGGCGGAACAAGTGATATTCCGGTTGCTGAGGAGGCTGCACTTACGGCAGAAGCTCTCGGCAATGAGGTCGTAAGGCTCTACGATGTCGGAGTCGCAGGTCTTCACAGGCTTATGGCACATATGGAAGATATAATGAATGCGCAGGTTATTATTGCAATAGCGGGAATGGAAGGTGCTCTTGCAAGTGTAATAGGAGGTCTGGCAGACTGTCCGGTGATAGCAGTTCCTACAAGTGTCGGATACGGCGCATCATTTCACGGATTGTCGGCACTGTTGTCCATGCTTAATTCATGTGCAAGCGGCGTCAGTGTTGTTAATATAGATAATGGATTTGGAGCAGGGTATATGGCGAGCATGATTAACCATATGCAGCCAAAAAACAATGAGGTTAATGTATGAAGATATTATATATAGAGTGTTCTATGGGCGTGGCAGGAGATATGCTGATGGGCGCACTGTATGAACTCCTTAATGATGAAGACAGAAAAAAGTTTACGGATAAGATGAATTCACTTGGAATTGAAGGTCTGCATATTGAGGCTGTTCCTTCAGTAAAATGCGGTATAAATGGAACACACATGAATGTGACGATTGACGGGCATGAGGAGCTTGAATCCCACCATTCGGAGCATCATCACCATCATGGAGCATCGATGCATGACATAAGACATGTTATAGATGCAGCGGGAATAAGCGAGAATGTTAAGAAGAATGCAGTTGAGGTATATGAGTGTATTGCGCAGGCTGAGAGCAGGGTCCATGGTAAAAGTGCTGACGAGATACATTTTCATGAGGTCGGAAGTAAGGATGCAATGGCAGATGTAATAGGCTGCTGCATGCTTATTGATATTATAGGTGCGGACAGGATAGTTGTATCACCTGTGACAACCGGCTTTGGTAATGTCAGATGTGCTCATGGAATACTTCCGGTTCCGGCACCTGCAACGGCACTTATATTGAATGATGTACCATTGAGGGCAGGAAGCATAGAAGGAGAACTGTGTACGCCTACGGGAGCTGCTCTTGTTAAGCATTATGCTGATGAGTTCGGTAATATGCCGCAGATGACTGTGAGCAGAATCGGCTACGGAATGGGTACAAAGGATTTTGCCGCAGCAAACTGTGTCAGGGTATTTGTTGGTATACAGGCTACACGGACAGCTAAAACGATAGTCCAGCTTTGCTGCAATATTGATGACATGACGGCAGAAGAATTGGGATATGCAGCGGAGCTTCTCATGGACGAGGGGGCTTTAGATGTGTATACAACTGCAATAGGAATGAAGAAGTCAAGGCCGGGAACGCTGCTTACTGTTATGTGCAGGGAGGAGGACAGGGAAAGGATTGCCGGTCTCATTTTCAGGAATACAACAACACTTGGAATGAGGGTATACCACTGTGAGAGAATGATTCTTGAGCGCAGTGAGAAGACACTTCATACTGAATTCGGGGATGTAAGATGTAAGGAAGCAAGCGGATATGGGGTGGTAAGAAGCAAACTTGAATATGATGATGTCAGAAGACTGGCAAAGTCATCAGGACGCTCAATAAGGGAAATACGCGACATTATAGAGAACATGGAGGACTAAGATATGCATATGGCAGACGCACTCGTCGCACCGGCAGTTGCGGCAACAATGTATACCTGCTCGGCAGTGGCAGCGGGATATTCGGTAAAAAAAGTAAAACTGGTGGATGATCCCAAGAGGATTCCTGTGATGGGAGTAATGGGAGCATTTGTATTTGCAACACAGATGATTAACTTTACAATACCGGGAACGGGTTCTTCGGGACATCTTTGCGGAGGAATGCTTTTGTCGGCAATATTGGGGCCTTATGCGGGCTTTTTGACAATGATAGGCGTACTTCTGATACAATGCCTGTTATTTGCTGACGGCGGTATTCTGGCACTTGGCTGTAATATATGGAATATGGCTTTCTATGGGTGCTTTATCGGTGCCATGCTGATATGGAGACCGATGATGAGAAAAGGTGCATGCAGGTGGAAGATTATAGCAGCATCGGTAATCGGATGTATTGTGACACTTCAGCTTGGAGCATTTTCAGTATGCCTTGAGACAACAGCTTCAGGTGTAACACAGCTTCCGCTCACGGTATTTGTATCTGTAATGCAGCCTATACATCTGGCTATAGGAGCGGTTGAGGGGCTGATAACGGCAGCAGTCCTGTGTTTTATATATGAGGCAAGACCCGAACTGTTATGGGGGATTAATGATGGAGTGGATAAAAAGCCGGGATTAAGCTACAAGAAAACAGTTATAATTCTTGTAACTGCCGCAGCTGTAATAGGAGGAGGTCTCTCTTTGGCAGCATCGGAATATCCTGACGGACTTGAGTGGTCAATCCAGAAGATAACGGGAGAAGATGAGATAGAGGCATCTGACGGGATATATGAAGCGGCAGCAAGTGTTCAGGAGAAGACAGCGCTGCTTCCTGATTATTCGGTAAAGACAACAGATTCACAGGCAGGTACATCATTATCGGGTATCGTAGGCGGAGCTGCCGTAATAGCACTGTGTTCTTTGTTCTGTGTGATGTTCAGGCTCTTTAGAAGAAAGCATGAGTAAGATAGAAAATGCAATACATGAACTGCATAGAATTAATTCAATGCAGGAAGGAGCAGGACGGTTAAAGGAGGCTGACCCGCTCCTTAAGTTCCTTGTGACAATTATATACATAATAACGGTGGTGTCATTTGATAACACTGATGCTGTCGGAGAGCTTGCCATGATACTGTATCCTCTCTGCATGTTCATTATTGGAGAGCTGAGCGTGGGGTTATGTATAAAAAGAATAGGATATATAATACCTTTTGTGTGCCTCGTCGGGATATTCAATCCTCCCGGATCAATGGTGACATTAATTCTTAAAGGCATTTTTACGATTACGGCGGCGTATATACTCATTATCACAACCGGGATAGAAGATATATGTGCGGCACTGGCAAGACTTCACATGCCTAAGATAATTGTAACACTTGTGCTGCTTATATACAGGTATATTACAGTGCTTCTTGAGGAAGTTAACCAGACTGTACAGGCATATTTACTGCGTGCACCCGGACAGAAAGGAATTGCATTCAGGGCATGGGGACCGCTTACCGGACAGATTCTGCTGCGTTCAATGGACAGGGCTTCAGCAGTGTATGAGAGCATGTGCCTGAGAGGCTGCAGAGGTACATTTATTTATAAGAATACAGTACATATGAGACTAAAAGACATTGCATTGCTTGCGGCATTCTGCGGCATAATGGTACTGCTCAGGTATGTACATGTATTTGAAATAGTAGGAGATTTTATTATATGAGTCATATTCATATAGATGTAAATGACGTGTCATTTGCTTATGATAACAGCAGGCGTGTGCTTGAGAATATTTCACTGCATGTTGGAGAACATGAATCTGTTGGCGTGATAGGAGCCAACGGGGCCGGTAAGTCTACATTGCTGAAACTGCTTGTAGGCCTGTGCATGCCGTCAACGGGAGAGATACGTATTGAAGAGGTTCCGGTACGCAAAGATACGCTTTCTATTATAAGAGAAAAGATTGGTTATGTCTTTCAGGATTCAGACAGTCAGCTTTTTATGTCAACTGTGAGAGAAGATGTTGCATTTGCACCGGTTAATTATGGTCTCCCTGAAGATGAAGTTGCAAGAAGAGTTGATAATGCACTTGCGATGGTTAATGCCACACATCTTGCGGACAGACCTGTATATAAGCTGTCAGGCGGCGAGAAAAAGCTCGTATCGATTGCAACTATACTTTCCATGACACCTGACATTATCCTGATGGATGAACCGACAATAGCACTTGATCCGCGCAACAGACGGAATCTGATATCGGTACTTAACAGCTTTGAGCACCTTAAGATAATAGCTTCACATGACCTTGATTTTGTAAGGCAGGTATGCAGCAGGGTTATATTCGTGTCAGACGGAAGGATAATATATGACGGAAATCCTCAGGATATTCTTGACAATGAAGAATATCTGGTACAAAATGGGCTGTAAACATGGGATGTATTATTATTCTATTTATTCAGGAGGTAATGATTATGTATTGTACAAGAAATGTTACAGAAGACCTTGTGTGGGTAGGTGGCAATGACCGCCGTCTTTCACTATTTGAGGGCGTTTACAAGGTTCCTTACGGGGTATCTTATAATTCATATCTGCTGCTTGATGAAAAGACGGTTCTGTTAGATACCGTTGATAAGGCAGTTGGCGGTATATTCTTTGAGAATATTGAACACACGCTTAATGGCAGACCACTTGATTATCTGATAGTTAATCACATGGAGCCGGATCACTGTGCAATGATTGAAGATCTTACGAGAAGACATCCAGAGACTGTTATAGTGACTAATGCCAAGGTTGCAGGAATGATTAAGCAGTTCTTCAATTTTGACATTGATTCAAAGTTAAAGCTTGTCAGTGAAGGAGACGAGCTTTCTACAGGAAAGCATAATCTTACATTTATAATGGCACCTATGGTTCACTGGCCTGAGGTAATGGTAACATATGATAAGACAGACAGGATTCTTTTCTCGGCAGATGCATTTGGCTGCTTTGGAGCAATTAACGGAGCACTGTTTGCTGACGAGGTAGATTTTTACAGGGACTATTTTGATGAAGCAAGAAGATATTACACCAATATTGTAGGCAAGTACGGAGCACAGGTGCAGGCACTTCTTAAAAAAGCATCTGCAGTTGAGATATCAATGATATGTCCGCTTCACGGATTTGTATGGCGCAGGGATTTTGCTGATTATATTGCAGCATATGACAAATGGAGCAGGTATGAGCCTGAGAAACAGGGTGTTGTCATTGCATATGGCTCAATATACGGCAATACAGAGAATGCGGCGGAGATTCTTGCCTGCAGGCTCAATGAGCTTGGTATAAGAACTAAGATGTTTGATGTTTCTGTTGTACCGGCATCTGAGATAGTTGCGGCAACATTTGAATACAGCCATGTTGTATTTGCATCAGCAACCTACAATGGAGGGATATTCGTGAAGATGGAAGATCTGCTGCATGACCTTGCTGCACATAATTTCCAGAACCGCACGGTTGCACTGATTGAGAACGGTACATGGGCGGCAATGACAGCAAAACAGACGGCGGAGCTTCTTGGCAAATGTAAGAACCTGAATATTCTTGAACAGAAGGTGACAATAAAGTCATCCGTAAAGCAGGCTCAGAATGAAGATATCGATGCACTTGCAAAAACGATTGCAGGGACATTTTAACTGCTATTATGGAAAAGATAACTCACATAATTTGTTTTGCCGTTAAGCTTATAATAGCTCTGCTTATAGTTGGAGGCATGGTATTCATCATTACTGTTAATTCAGTGTGCAGAACGGCTTTTGCCACTTTTACATCAGCATTGGCATATGGCTTGCTGATGTGCTCATTTTTCTTTTTTTACTTTTATCACAGTCAGGAAGTGACCTGTGAAAGGTATGAGGAACACGTTGGAGCCAAAGGCGGCAAGATAAGGACCATAGGCTTTTATTACACAATGGACGGTAAGTTGATGACCGGAGAAGCGTATGTAATGAAAAAATATAATACCGGGCAGAAGCTTCAGGTGATTATATGTGACAAAGCTTCACTTAAGCTGCATAATCATGACAGGCTTACACGTTCACTGACGTTTGGTGCGGGAATTGTGTGCGCGGGTTTATACATGGCAGGATTTTTTGTATAACTTGATATGTGCAAAAGACAGCGCAGGAATGGGGATTGTTATGAAATTGATCAAAGGAAGACCGGAGAATGAAGAAGGCAGACTTGATAAGGAGATACGTGTGTATGACCTCCTTGACAGCCTGGGTATGGAATATTACAGAACGGACCATGAACCGGCTACAACAATGGAAGTGTGCAATTGTATAGACAGCATTCTTGGTACACTTATATGCAAGAATCTGTTTTTATGCAACAGACAGAAGACGCAGTTTTATATGCTTATGATGCCGGGAGATAAGGTGTTTAAGACAAAGGATCTGTCTAAGCAGATAGGCTCTGCAAGATTATCATTTGCGGATGAGGAATATATGCAGGAATTTCTTGATATAACACCCGGCTCTGTATCGATAATGGGACTTATGAATGATAAGGACAATAACGTGCAGCTGCTGATAGACAGAGAAGTCCTTGAAGGAGAGTCTCTTGGATGTCATCCGTGTATTAATACTTCAAGCCTTAGACTTAATACTAAAGAGGTTATGGAAAAGTTCCTTCCGGCAGTCCATCATGAAGCAATAATTGTGGATCTGCCGAGATATGAGGAATAATCCGGAATAGTTATAACAAACATACTGTGTGGGGAGATAGGCATAATTACCTACCCCCATTATTCATATATTCCTTAAGTTTGCTGATAAATGATGTAATTGAAGGCAGATTATCTTTGCATGAACATATCTTTTCAAAACTACTCCTGCAGTTTTGAATCTGCTGATTCATATATTCAGAATCGTGCATGTATCTGTGAATGATATCGCTCATCTCATCTATTGTGTGACATGTGAATGCGTTACCTACACTTGCAACGTCACAGCTGGGAAGTGTTAATACAGGTATTCCGCATTCAATCGCATAATATGCGCCGGTCGAACCGCCCTGTCTTGGAGGATTAAGAAATAAATCACCAATACTTACAGCACCCTTAAAATTACTTACAGCCCCTGTAAATACACATTTGTTATAGAAGTCACAATCTTTAAGTGTGTTTTTTAATAAAGGGCAGTCACCGATAAAGACAAATACTACATTATCTTCAGTTGAAGAGATATCATTCAGAAGTTGTATGAATCTTTGACGAATCTCTTTGTCGAGACGGTTGCCTGCTATTATAATAGCAAATTTATCTTCATCTATGCCATAATCACTTTTGACCTGAATACATCCGTTGGAGCCTGACAATTCTTCGACGAATGGCATATCATATACATGCTGGTAATTGAGCAATAAATCATTGTATATCCTGTCATCATCTTCTGTGTACGGAAAATATCTGATATAGATAGAAGATGTACTGAGGGCAGGTTTGTTGATACACGGCATGCAGCATACAGTTGTGATGTTGTTGCACAGGTCAGCGATAGGATTGCATCCACCTACATTAATTACAAATAACGGATTATAATCATAAATCAAATCAAAAGTGCGACGTGCCATCTGCTCATAGTTGCTGTTAGAGAAAACAATATTATGTCCTTTGATATCTACGCCAAGATAATTTATATTAAAATCACCAGCCTGAGAAAAAATTTTATTCTCTATAGAAGGTCTATACCAGTTAATTACATTCTCATCCTGAATTTGACCCATATATTCTATAAAGAGGCATACTTCATACCCAAGCTTTTTTAACCAGTTAAACAGATTTATGATAATAACTGTAGGTGCATGTCTGTCAGAGTATAACATGCGGCACATGATTGCTATTCTGTCTTTGTTGCGCACATCATATGGTACGAATGTATATGATTCCGTGAGTGAATTGAGCTTGCTTATATTATTCTGATATATTGAAAGTTGTTCTTTGTAAAAGTCAGCCGTATCAATTTTTAAATCTGTTGAAAATGAAAAAGAGCTCATCTGAAATATTATGTTCAGGGCATCAATAGGAGAAATACCGGATTGGGATATTGTATGTTGTATATGGATGATGGCTTCAGCAGAGTTGAGTGTCTTTAACAGATATGACATGAAAAATATAGTTATATATGTATCATTTTGCTCATTGAAGAAATCAGAAATATATTGAAAACAAGTGCTGCGTTCGTTGCTGTTGAGAACATTGTATGTATCTTTCAGAACGGAGGAGTATAGTGTAATATTTTCATTGTCATTATTTACAAATGAGCTTATAATTTTATTAAATGTCGATAGAAAATCAGCGATTGTAGGATTATTCATATGTTAGTACCTTTCAATATAAATTATATAAATATTAAAAATGCCATCAGTACTTGTTTAATGAACAAACTGATGGCATTTTTAAGTTATGTGATGGTCATATTATTGCGAATTACTTAGCCTGCATCTCCTCAACAGTCTTTACACATGTATGGGCGATTGGCTTCCACTCAACCTTCTTGAAGAGTGCTACAATAGCAATCGGAATGTATGTAAAGATGTAAACAGGGAATGAGAAGAGATACAAAAACTTCTTAAATCCGCTGCATCTTATCTGCTTCCATTCTGTAATAATTGTAAGCAGTCCTACGAAGAAGAGCATTGCATACATATTAACAAATGTGAAGAGAAGTGACTTTGCTGCTACCGGGAAAAGTACCGGAACAATTGAAGGTTCAATAACACATGTTACAAGACCTGCAAGGTTAACAAGGATACATGTAATTGTAAGCAGTGTAGCAGGTGCGATAGTCATAAGCATGTCATAGCATGATGTGAAACGCTCTTTCTTATTGAACATTGTAGAAATAAGCTGCCCTGCATACTTGAACATTACCTGGTAGAAGCCCTTTGACCAGCGCATGCGCTGATTCCATGACTGCTTGAATGAAGTAGGCTGCTCATCGTAGAGAATTGCTTTCTCACAATATCCGATACGCTCACCCTTAATGGCACTTACGATAGAGAATTCAATATCCTCTGTAAGGAGGTGGTACTTCCATCCGCCATTAGCCTTAACAATAGCACTGCTCATAAGGAAACCGGTTCCTGATACGGCGCAGTTTGTATTCATCATCATTCGTGGGTTGTTGAGGAACTTAGCCTCACGCAGGAACCAGAGACCATATCCTGCTGTAAGCCAGTTAGTGTCATAGTTCTTAGAGTTACGGTAACTTGTGATTACACGGTAACCCTTATCAAATACTTTGTTCATCTCGCGAACATAGTTACGATCAATAATGTTATCAGCATCGAAAATGAAATAACCGTCATACTTCTCAACGCCGCCCATCTCACTGTCAATACGGTTAAATGCATAATCAAGAGCGTATCCCTTACCAACAAGCATATGATTGAAACGCTCAAGCACGATTGCTCCGTTGCTTCTTGCAATCTCTGCAGTATTATCCGTGCAGTTATCAGCAATAACAATTACATCAATGAGCTCGGCCGGATAATTCTGACGGCGGATACTCTTAATCAGATTCGCTATTACAGAGCTTTCGTTACGCGCTGCTATAACAAATGCAAAACGGTGTAATGTCTTAGCCTCTTCATCAAAATGATCTTTCTTCTTCTCACCTACCAGAGCTACGATAACATAGATAATCTGGTAAAAATACAAAAGTGTAAGAATTGCGAAGACAAATAAATTGAAACCATTAATGAATGCCATTGTCTTTTTAAAACTCCTTTCGTGATAAAAGCTTTTGCTTTGATGTTCCCCTACATGCTACAACCACATCGGAATGATTATAACATTGATAAAAGTAAAGTCAATCATCATTTTTACTAAATTTTATGTAAAAAAATTGCGATTATCACATAAATATAACTAATTCAGAGATAACCGTTGATTCACCGATAGATATAATACCATTAATATTGTTATAAGGAAAGTCCTATTTTAAATACATAATTAAATGCACAACATTTATATAATTGAATTGCAATTATTATATTGAAGTTTTATATAATGTGCGGTATTATTAATAGTAAAAATAGAACAAACATACGATTGGAGGCTGTGATGCATAATATTATAGCAAAGCTGATTATTTACGGAAATCTTGATAAGGACAGCATCCTGTATAATCTTGGGGATATTTACAGAAGATTTACAAGTGGTGAGGCGACTAACGGAGAGCTTATTAATGACATATATGCACAGGTGCGCAAGCTCCTTGTTGTGGCAACTGATTACGGATTTGATAAGAATCTATGGCACAACTATCTTACATTTCTTCTTATAACCAATGAGAATCCATTCAGTATTACATGTGAGAAGGTCGGGGCTAATGACGGCAGTGTTAATGCGTTTGCCAAGAATGACTTCAGTGTATTTATGGAATTGTTTAATTTTGATTTTAAACCCATTGAGAAAGCACTTGGAATTGACTGCTTTACAAGACTCTGTAACTATAAGGCAATAGGTAAGAAAGAGCTTATGTATAATAAGAATGTAAGCGAGAAGGTACAGGCCCTTAGTGAGAAGCTTGAGAACGCAGCTGATGAAGAAGAGTTCTTTGCACATGTAACACAGTTCTATAAGGATTACGGTGTTGGAATGTTCGGACTTAATAAGGCGTTCAGAATAAGCAACCGTGGCGACGATATTGTATTTAATGCTATTAATAATATGGACAAGGTTATGCTTTCAGATCTTATAGGATATGAGATCCAGAAGAAGAAGCTTGTGGATAATACGGAAGCATTTGTTGAGGGGCGTAAGGCCAATAACGTCCTGCTGTTTGGTGACAGTGGTACAGGTAAGTCAACAAGTATTAAGGCGATTGTCAATGAATATTATGACAGGGGCCTTCGGATGATTGAGATATATAAGCATCAGTTTAAAGATCTGTCTAATGTGATAGCGGCAATCAAGAATCGTAATTACAGATTTATAATATATATGGATGACCTTTCTTTTGAGGAATTTGAGATTGAATATAAGTTCCTTAAGGCAGTTATAGAGGGTGGTGTGGAGACAAAACCTGATAATATCCTTATATATGCAACATCTAACAGACGTCACCTTATTAAGGAGACATGGAATGACAGAGATGATGTTGAGATGGATAACGGAATGCATAAGTCAGATACTATGGAGGAGAAGCTCTCCCTCGTCAACAGATTCGGTGTGACTATTAATTACTCCAAGCCTTCACAGAAGGAGTACTTTGGCATTGTTACGGGGCTTGCAAGGAAAGCAGGAATTAAGATGTCTGATGAAGAACTTTGTGCGGAAGCTAACAAGTGGGAGTTAAGCCACGGCGGAATATCGGGAAGAACCGCGCAGCAGTTTATTAATTATCTTCTGGGAAGCAGGGAGGTTGCTGAATGATTTCCTATATTAAAGGAGAACTGACGGAAGTATCGGAGACATCAATAGTTGTTGAGACTTCGTCCGGAATCGGAATGAATATTATTGTGCCGCAGACGGTTATAGATAAGATGCCTTCGTGTGGGAGCATGGTTAAGATTCATACATATCTCAATGTCAAAGAGGACTCTATGACACTGTATGGTTTCATTAACAGGGAAGATGTTGATATATTCAGACTCCTCATCACAGTTAATGGAATAGGCCCTAAGGGAGCTCTTGCAATACTCTCGACGATAACACCGGATGACCTCAGATTTGCGGTATTGTCAGATGATGTTAAGGCAATCTCCAGGGCACCGGGAATAGGTGCTAAGACGGCACAGAGAATGATAATAGAACTGAAAGATAAGCTGAAGCTCGAAGAAGCATTTGAAATAAGGCTGTCACATGAAGAGGTTGACGACCTTCTGGCAGGAGATGCAAGGAATGACACAGTACAGGCGCTGGTTGCTCTCGGATACGGAAGAAGTGAGGCGGCAAGGGCTGTTAATATGGTCGATGGTGCTGATTCAATGGACAGTGAACAGCTTATTAAGGCGGCACTTAAGAAGCTTGCCATGATTTAAAGGGAAGAATGTTATATGGAAAGAAGAGTAATTTCAACGGAGAGCTTTGTTGAGGATGAGAAGCTTGAGAACAGCCTGCGTCCGATGAAGCTTGAAGAATATATAGGACAGGAACGCGTCAAGAGCAACCTTAAGGTGTATATAGAGGCTGCCAGGAATCGTAAGGATGTCCTTGATCATGTACTTCTGTACGGACCTCCGGGACTTGGTAAGACGACACTTGCAAGTATTATTTCCAATGAGATGGGAACGAATCTTAAGGTTACGTCAGGACCGGCAATTGAAAAACCCGGTGAGATGGCAGCAATTCTTAACAATCTCAATGAGGGTGATGTCCTGTTTGTTGATGAGATACACAGACTTAACAGGCAGGTTGAGGAAGTCCTGTATCCGGCAATGGAGGATTTTGCAATTGATATAGTTATCGGCAAGGGGGCTTCTGCAAGGTCGATAAGGCTGGATCTTCCGCATTTTACGCTTGTAGGGGCAACAACAAGAGCCGGACTTCTTACGGCACCGTTAAGAGACAGATTCGGTGTTGTCAGCCATCTTGAATTCTATACAACAGAAGAGCTTGAGCGGATTATCAGACGTTCAGCACAGGTGCTTGGCGTGGAGATTGATGAAGAAGGTGCACATGAGCTTGCAAGAAGGTCAAGAGGTACGCCTCGTCTTGCTAACAGAATGCTGAAGCGCGTCAGGGATTTTGCCCAGGTAAGATATGATGGCAGGATTACAAGAGAAGTTGCCGATTATGCACTTAATCTCATGGATGTGGATAAGGACGGTCTTGACCGTAATGACAGACTGATCCTGTCTACTATAATTAATAAGTTTGGCGGCGGACCGGTTGGAATTGAGACGATTGCAGCAGCCGTAGGGGAGGATGCAGGTACACTGGAAGATGTATATGAGCCATACCTTGTGCAGAATGGCTTCATAAACAGGACTCCGAGAGGAAGAATGGCATCTGTACATGCATATGACTGCCTTGGAATAGATAAAACACTGTAATGTAATATTATTATTGTTTTTTGATAAATGATATGATATAATTCAATCTATGTGATTATATTTGGAGGTATTGTGATGTTTGGAATGTCTTGGGCAGATACCATAAGAATTTTTCTTATGATTGTCTTTGTAATTGTATGTGTAGTGTTAACTGTTATTGTATTGATGCAGGAGAGTAAGTCATCAGGTCTCTCAGGAACTATTGCCGGTGCGGCTGATACATACTGGGGCAGGAACAAGGGACGTTCTGCGGAAGGTAAGCTTGTTATCCTTACAAGATGTCTTGTTGCAGCATTTCTGGTGATTGCATTAATTCTGAATATCAACTTTTAATGATGGGAACACTCTTGTAATCAAGAGTGTTCTTTTTAGAAATAAGAGAAGTATGTGCCTGCGGAATAAGAGGAATAATATATGGACGAATTTGAGAGAAGGAAAAAGTTAATAGAGGAGCTTGTTAAAGATGAACTGTATGTCCCTATGAAGATTAAGGAGCTTGCAATATTTCTTCAGGTACCTAAGGAACAGAGACAAGAGCTTGCGAAAGTCCTTGACAGCCTTGTGGAAGAGGGGAGAATAGGGCTGACCAGGAGAGGCAAGTATACAAAGGTTGAGAATACATCATATACCGGAGTTTATGAATCTACAAAGCGTGGCTTTGGATTTGTTACGGTTGAGGGAATGGATGATGATATTTTCATACCTGAGAGCGCAACAGGCGGAGCATTTCACGGCGACACGGTAAGAGTGGCGGTAACTAAGCAGCATGCCGGGAAAAAGCGCATGGAAGGCAAGGTTATACAGATTGTTGAACGTGGAATAAAAGAACTTGTAGGAACATATCAGGATAACAGGACATTTGGCTTTGTTGTGCCTGATAATGCAAAGATAAGCTGTGATGTATTTGTACCGTCTAATAAGTCAATGGGAGCCATGACAGGACACAAGGTGGTTGTAAAGATTACTAATTACGGAACGGCTACAAGGAATCCGGAAGGAGAAGTTACAGAGATAATAGGTCATATCAATGATCCGGGAACAGATATTATGTCAATAGTGAGGGCGTATGATCTTCCTGTTGAATTTCCGGAAGATGTTATGACAAGCCTTAAGAATATTCCGTCTGAAGTTGATGAGAAAGATAAGAACGGAAGGGTCGACTTAAGGAATCTCAAGACTGTCACAATAGACGGTGAGGATGCCAAGGATCTTGATGATGCAATAACGCTTGTCAAGAATGATGATAATGGTAAGGTGACATACAGACTGGGAGTCCACATTGCTGACGTAAGCCATTATGTTACGGAGAAGAGTGCGCTTGATAAAGAAGCATATAAGAGAGGGACAAGTGTATATCTGGTAGACCGGGTAATACCTATGCTGCCCCACAAGCTGTCTAACGGAATATGTTCTCTTAATCAGGGAGAGGACAGGCTTGCGTTGAGCTGTATTATGGATATAGATTCCAATGGCAGTATCACAGGACACAGGATTGCTGAGACTGTGATTAATGTTGACAGGAGAATGACATATACAAGCGTTAATAAGATAGTTACTGACAGGGATGAGGATGAGCGCGCAGCTTATGCGGATTTTGTCAGTATGTTTGAGGATATGGATGAACTTGCTTCAATTCTCAGGGAGAAGAGAAGAAAGCGCGGTTCGATAGATTTTGATTTTCCCGAGACTAAGATTATACTTGATGATAATGGCAATCCGGTTGAGGTTAAGCCGTATGAACGTAATAAGGCAACGAGAATTATAGAGGATTTCATGCTTGCTGCCAATGAGACGGTGGCAGAGGATTATTTCTGGCAGGAGATGCCATTCCTTTACAGAAGCCATGAGAACCCTGACCCTGAGAAGATACAGAGGCTTGCAACATTTATCAATAATTTTGGATATTCTATTCACAAGAACAGCGATGAGATTCATCCTAAGGAACTTCAGAAGCTGCTTGCAAGAATCGAAGGCTCTGATGAGGAGATGCTTATCAGCAGGCTTACGCTACGCTCCATGAAGAGAGCACAGTATACTACAGAGTGTGTAGGTCATTTTGGCCTTGCTGCCAAGTATTACTGTCATTTTACATCACCTATAAGAAGATATCCCGATCTGCAGATTCACAGAATAATAAAGGAAAATCTGCACGGAGGAATGAATCAGAAGAGGCTGAAGCATTATGATTCAATACTTCCGGAGGTTGCTAAGCATACCAGCCAGACTGAGCGCAGGGCTGACGATGCAGAACGTGATACAGATAAGCTTAAGATGGTCCAGTATATGGAGAATCATATAGGTGAGGAGTATGAAGGCGTTATATCGGGAATGACATCATGGGGAATATATGTAGAGCTTCCGAATACAATAGAGGGAATGGTTCCTGTTACATCTCTGAAGGATGGATATTATACTTATGATGAGAATCACTATGAGATGGTTAATGATCTTAATAATAAGACATATAAGCTTGGACAGCGTGTTACCATTAAGGTTGCCGGAACTGACAGAATGCTTAGAACCATAGATTTTGAGATGGTGAGCGCTGCTGAGAATGTGCAGTCATCACATATGGAGAGGAGTGAGCAAAGCAATGGCAAGGCCAACAGAAGGAAGAAAGCTCATAGCAAATAACAAAAAAGCATATTTTGACTATTTTATAGAGGATAAGTATGAAGCCGGTATTGAACTTCACGGGACTGAGGTTAAGTCACTCCGAATGGGCAAGTGCAGTATAAAAGAGGCATACGTCAGAATAGAAAACGGTCAGGTGTATGTCTGCAATATGAATATTACACCTTATGAGAAAGGCAATATTTTTAATAAGGATCCGCTCCGCCCGAAGAGACTACTGCTTCATAAGTCGGAGATTAACAAGCTTGCTGCACAGACAGCACAGCAGGGATATACGGTTGTACCGCTTCAGGTGTATCTGAACGGAAGTCTTATTAAGATGGAGATAGGACTTGCAAGAGGCAAAAAGCTCTATGATAAGAGACAGGATATAGCTAAAAAGGATCAGCGAAGAGAGGCGGAAAAGGAATTCAAGGTGCGCAATCTCTACTAATCCAATCCGGCTGATAAGATGCTGCCGGTATTCTGTGTCAATATTATATACTAATATGAAAATATAATTAAAGACAGGCTCTGTGTCTTCATGTGGATATCATGAAAGATGCAGAGCCTGTTCGTGCGAGAGGAGAATCGACTTGGCAAGAATGTCATTGTTGGAATATATTCCCTGACGGGCATATTCGGCAGCCTTGTCGGCATATGCTACCGCATCACAGGCGTTGCCGCAGTCCGCAAGCTGTCTTGCGTATTCGTAGCAGCTTCTGGCACCGATGGCACAATATTCATCATGAAAAATATTATCGCCATCTGTGGGAATATTATCGATGTCACGGCATATTGTATCATAGCGGCCTTCGGCAAAAAACTGCTTGTATTGCATTAGGCGGCTGATAAGTGCGGATGAATCGGAAGCTGATGAATTATCCTCCTTTGATAAAAAAATACCGGCTGATTCTGCCACTGCCGGCTTGGTGATGCATGTGTCCGAATCTGATGAATACTCAGAAATCTCCTCTATGTTAATATGTATGTCCAGAACATCCATAAGATACTGAAGTGTGCGCATGGATGGCGCTGCATTGCCGTTCTCAATCTGGCTTAACATGTTGCGTGTAATGAAATCACCTACAACTTCACTCTGAGTCATCCTGCGTGCAATTCGTGCTTCCTTAATTATACGTCCAAGTTCGGCATTAGTCATTACTTTCACCTCCGGTTATTATTAGGTAAATTACATTTACATTTTATATGATGATATTATCATTACAAATTGAAAAAATCAAGCAGATTATAGGAATTTTATATTTTAAAAACACATTGACAAATATAACGGCAATGTTATAATAAAGGTAAATTAAATTTACATACAGCAACAAAAGTAAAATATGTAATGTGGGCGGAATGCCTGCGGAAAGAGGAAGATATGACAGAGTGGTGGAATGCATTGGATATGTTTCAGAAAGTTCTGTATTGTGTGGCAATACCTTCTACACTGATTCTGGTTATTCAGACTATACTTGTACTCTTTGGGATAGGTCATGGAGGAGAGGGTGTCAATTACAGTGATACATCAGGAATAGATTTTGACAGTGATGCATTGTCCGGAGGATTTCATGACGCAGGAGGATTCGATGCAGGAAGCATGGATGTTCCTGATTTTAACGGACATGAAGTGCTTAATCATGATGCTATCGGACACGAAGCCATGAATCATGACATGAATGCTGACAGCGTCAGTCATGAGGGAACTAATCCGGCAGATGCGGGCAGCCTGAGAATATTTACAATACAGACGGTAATGGCGTTCCTGTGTGTATTCGGATGGACTGCATCGGTTATGTACGCTTCGGACGGAAGCTCACTTAAGGCATCAGCGGTCGGGTTTATATTCGGAGCGGCAGCAATGTATCTTATAGCAAAGCTTGCACAGCAGACAGCAAAGCTTACTGCGAACGGAACATTTAATCCTAAGAATGCAATTGGTGCAGAGGGAAGCGTGTATATACCGATTCCTGCCAATTCATCAGGTAACGGCAAGATTAATATTGTTGTACAGGGAAGCCTTATGGAATGTGATGCAATGACGGAAGAGCATGAACAGCTTTCTACAGGGACCAAGATAAGAGTTACGGATATTGTCGGTGATGTGCTTGTTGTTGAGCGTGCCTGACTGTAGACAGTATATTGCATTTATGCTACACTGATAAAAAGCGGTAATATTAGGGATATGTGGGAGGCATCTGGCTTATGGCAGGACCTAACGGCAATGATGTATTCTGGCAGGACAGGGCTGCCAGAGACAACAGTGATTATAACGGCTCGGGAAGCAATGCAGGTTTCTATGATGAGAGGGGGGAACGCAGACAGAGATTTTCTTCAATAAAAGCATATATACTTTTTATTGCAATATGTCTGTTCCTTATTTTTATAACATCATGTGTGCTTGCCGGAGACATAAAGTTAAGAATGGGCAATTCGGTAGAAGTGCCTTATGACAGGGTTAATGGTGTTGCATATGTATATGACAGCGATAATAAAATCTATGCAGTGGGAATTGATGCACTGTCACAGCTTAAGGGAGACAATGTAGTTCTTTATTATACCGGGGATAACATTGCATCGGCAAAACCGGTAACGGTTGTGTGGTTCTATGTTGTTATGTATATGGCATGGATTGCAATACTTATATTTCTGATATTTGCAGCATGGAAGAAGTTCCACGGAAGCCATCATGCAGTTGAACACACAGGTAAATCACGGTTTGATGATTAACCGCATTAATGCGGATGACATCTGACCTGATATATTATGTGCCAGCGCTGCGGCACAGACAAAATAATATATGACAGCGCAGAAATGAGGAGAAGTATGGCAATTTTAGTAGGAATCTGTATCATAGTCTTGCTGCTTTTTGCGGCACTGGCTGCAATCTTTTCAAGATATCGTAAGTGTCCTTCTGACAAGGTGCTCGTTATCTATGGTAAGGTAGGAACTGATAAGAACGGACAGCAGCGTTCGGCAAAGTGCGTGCATGGTGGTGCGGCATTTATCGTTCCTGTTATTCAGGCATATCAGTATATGGACCTGACACCTATATCAATCAATGTTGATCTGCGTAATGCACTTTCTAAGCAGAATATCCGTGTAGATGTTCCTTCAAGATTTACAGTAGGTATATCTACAGAGCCTGCGGTTATGCAGAATGCGGCAGAGCGTCTTCTTGGTCTTAAGATGAGCGAGATTCAGGAGCTTGCCAAGGATATTATTCTCGGTCAGTTAAGACTTGTTATTGCAACAATGGAGATTGAAGAGATTAATGCAGACCGTGATAAGTTCCTGTTATCAGTGTCTAATAATGTAGAGATAGAGCTTAAGAAGATAGGTCTTCGTCTTATCAATGTTAACGTGACTGACATCAATGATGAGTCAGGATATATCGATGCACTTGGTAAGGAAGCAGCAGCTAAGGCTATCAATGATGCTAAGAAGAGTGTTGCTGAGAAGGATAAGGATGGTGAGATTGGTCAGGCCAATGCACATCGCGAACAGCGTATTCAGGTGGCAGCAGCAGACGCAGCGGCTATTCAGGGCGAGAATGCCGCAAGAATCGAGATAGCACAGTCTGATGCCAACCGCCGTGAGAAGGAAGCCGAGGCACTTAAGGTTGCAACTGCAGCTGAGGCAGTTCAGGCAGCCAAGGCCAAGGAAGAAGCTTATATAGCACAGAAGGAAGCAGAGCAGACAAGAGCAGATCTTGAAAGAGCTACGCAGCAGGCTGATATAATTGTCAAGGCACAGATTCAGAAGGAACAGGCTGAGATTGAGGCTGAGGCTGCTGCGGAAGTTGTACGCCGTAAGGCAAAGGGTGATGCTGATGCCATATATGCCAAGATGGAAGCACAGGCCCGCGGTGCTCAGGAGATTCTTTCAAAGCAGGCTCAGGGTATGCGTGATCTTGTGGCTGCGGCAGGCGGAGATCCGGATTCAGCAGTCAAGCTTATTGTTGCTGATAAGATTCAGGAACTTATGCAGATTCAGGTTGATGCAATCAAGAATATCAAGATTGACAAGGTTACTGTATGGGATTCCATGAATGGCAAGGACGGAACTCCTACAACAGCTAACTTTCTGTCAGGGATGATGAAGTCAATTCCACCTATGAACGAGATGTTCAAGCAGGCAGGAATGGAACTCCCAAGCTATCTGGGCAAAGAGCTGAACGAGGTTGATTCAGTTGTTAAAGAAACTATGGCTGAGAAAGCCGGTGAAACGAAGAAAACTGCAGCTGATGAGGCAGAAGATAAGTAAGCTGGATTATATAATCAACTTGTAATGCCGGTGTTTTCCTGCTGCATTATAATCGTATGATAATCGATATAAGCGGAAAATATCGGCATTTTTGTCAAAAACACTTGACGTTTTGAATATAATGATATAAATTAGTTATAATCTTTATGACTTATCATTAATGATAAGGGGTAGTAAAGGTTTCGACAGGGGTTTTGAAACTGGTGAAGCTATTCGCAGGTGATGCGTCAAATCACAACCTAAATATAAACGCTAATAACGATTTAGCTTACGCTGCCTAATCGCAGCTGTCACTGTTAAGTGTCCTACAGCTTAGCTTTGGCATCGACTTTGTAGGGAACATTATCTGCAAAGCTTTGAGCAGGTAATAGATTTATGAAGCTACTGAAGGTGCAAGAGTGTTGGTTTTCGTGTATCGGAGGGAATGTCAAATAATCAACTATGATAGTAGAAGAACAGTGAATGAGCTTTTGGACACGGGTTCGACTCCCGTCTACTCCACTATAACTTAACAGGTTGGGATAACGGTATTGTATATACATTAAGCTATATGCAATGCCGTTATTTAATGTATTCATGCTTGAGGCTGTAATTTCAATATTGGGAATATTTTTTATGGTGAGGTGTGAAAATTGTATACAGAAAAACTGACATCAGTAAAGCATCCGTTTGAACCGGTTGTGGATAAGGACAGCAGAATACTGATACTCGGAAGCTTTCCGTCTGTAAAATCGCGCGAGAATATGTTTTATTACGGGCATCCACAAAACAGGTTCTGGAGAATGCTTGCAGATATAGTAAAGGCAGATGTCCCACAGACGATAGAGGACAAGAAGAATCTTATACTCAGTAACGGATTTGCTTTGTGGGATACGCTTGCAATGTGTGAGATACATGCCTCGGCGGATTCAAGCATCAGACATGAAGTGCCTAATGATATTCCGGGACTTGTTAAGCAATACGGCATAGAGGCTATAATGTTTAATGGAAATGCTGCGTACAGATATTTTGAAAAGTATTACGGTAAGGATGATGGGCTTGAGGGTATAATTAAAAAAGCACTTCCGTCCACGTCACCTGCCAATGCAGCGTGCAGCTATGAACGGCTTGTTGGCGAATGGGGAAGTGCTGTGAATGAGTTGAAAGAGAAGATATTGAAGGAGAAGAGATATTAATGAAGGCAGTTGGTCTTGTTGCTGAGTATAACCCTTTCCATGAAGGGCATATGTATCATATTGAGCAGGCTAAAAAGATTACCGGAAGTGATGTAGCTGTAGTTGTCATGAGCGGAGATTTTGTCCAGCGCGGAGAACCGGCAATTGCAGACAAGTATACAAGGGCAGCTATGGCGCTGAAGGGAGGCGCAGACCTTGTTATAGAGCTGCCGGCGCTTTATGCGACGGCAAGTGCGGAACGCTTTGCATTTGGAGCGGTGAGTATTCTGCACTTTATGGGGATAGATTCCATATGCTTTGGAAGTGAGCTGGGTGATGCCGGGATGCTTGAGACTATAGCGGGGATACTGTATGAGGAACCGGCAGGGTATTCTGAGGCAATCAAAAGATATATATCTAATGGGGATTCATTTCCGAAGGCAAGGTGCAATGCTCTTGCAGAATATATTGAAGCTGAAGGAATACAGGGAGTTGATGCAGCGGTGCTTGATTTCCCTAATAATCTGCTTGGAATTGAATATATAAAAGCAGTAAAAAGATTTTCATCATCTATGGAGATATGCACAATACAGCGCAAAGGGCAGGGCTATAATGATATATCTGTGCCGGGCGGAGAAAATGCATCTGCGGCAGCAATAAGAAATATGCTTACAGGAGATAAAAGAGAAGATGAAGCGGTTGACAGAATCCCTGCGTGTGCAAGGGATATTTTCAGGGAAGCTGTTGATAGCGGAATGATTATGACACCGGATGACTTTTCGTATCTTCTTAATTATAAGATATATTCGATTATGAGGGATGACTCTGCGCTGCTTCTTAATTACTCTGATGTAGGAATGCAGCTTGCTAATAAGATTTCCAGGCTCTACGGCAAAGAGCACTTTGACGGAAACTGGAAAGAACTTATAATGAAGCTTAAGAGCCGCGAACTTACTTATACAAGGATAAGCAGGGCACTTACACATATACTGCTGGATATTAAGCTTGATGCATGGAATAATCCGCCGCAGTATGCAAGAATACTTGGATTTGATAAGGCAGGAAGCGATTATCTCAAAGCGATACGCAAGACCTGCGCAATACCTCTTATAACTAAGGTTGCAGATGAATCATGGCTGCTTAAGGATGATATATATGCAGCGGATGTTTATAATCAGACAGTTTTTGAAAAATGCGGTATCAGGATTGAAAATGATTTCAGGCACGGAATCATAAGAATACTGTAAAATATCTTGATTGTTGGCCTGATATTGTGTATAATACCATAATTAGGGGTCGTATCAGTGAGGTTGTGAATGACAAAGTTAGTTAATATTGGATTTGGCAATATAATTAATGCGGATAAGATCGTTACGATGGTTACTCCGGATTCAGCACCTTCCAAGAGGCTTGTTCAGACAGCCAAAGAGGAAGGCCGCATTATTGATGCAACACAGGGAAGAAGGACAAGGGCTGTCATAGTGATGGACAGTGGCAATGTGGTTCTTTCTTCACTTTTACCGGATACGATTGCCGGACGTCTTAATTCAATGACAGAAACGGAGGCAAGGCATGAAGCGTAGAGGATTGTTAATTGTACTGTCGGGTTTTTCGGGTTCCGGTAAGGGAACGGTTGTGAAGAGTCTTCTTCAGAAGTATGACAATTATGCTCTGTCGATATCGGCGACAACAAGACAGCCAAGACCGGGAGAGGTTGACGGAAGAGAATATTTTTTCAAGACCAGGGAAGAGTTTGAGCAGATGATAGTTGAAGATAAGCTGCTTGAGCATGCGCAATATGTTGATAATTATTATGGAACTCCAAGAGATTATGTGGAACATAAGCTTGAGGACGGCTTTGATGTCATACTGGAGATTGAGATTCAGGGGGCATTGAAGATCAGAGAAAAATTTCCTGATACAGTTCTGATGTTTTTGATGCCGCCTACTGCTGATGAACTTAAAAAAAGACTTGAGGGCAGAGGCACTGAAGATGAGGCGACGATTAAAAAGAGACTGCTCAGGGCGGTCGAAGAGTCGCAGGGCGTCGAAGAGTATGATTATATAGTTATCAATGATGTGCTCGATGACTGTGTTGAACAGATACATGAGATTATAGGCAATGAACATTGCAAGGCATCCAATAATCTGGAGAAGATTAATCAGTTTAGAGATGAGCTTACTAATATGTGGAAAGGAGATATACGATGATACATCCATCTTATGCAGATTTAATGAAGGTAGTTAACCAGAATGTTGAGGAGGGCGAGGAGCCGGTAGTACAGAGCCGTTATTCAATCGTGCTTGCAACTTCCAAGAGAGCAAGAGAGATTATTGCCGGTGATGAACCTCTTATTGAAGGTACTAAGGGAATGAAACCACTTTCAATTGCAGTTGAAGAGTTATACGAAGGCAAGATTAAGATTATTTCAGATGACGAGGAAGATGAAAAAGAAGAAGCAATTATCAATGCAGGCGCGAGTGCAGTATTTGATGATACTTCAGAGGATGAAGAGTAGCTTTTATATAATATCCTGACACCTGAGATGAATATGCACTTCTGATGGTGTGATTAATATCCTGATGACCTTTGATTTTAATCACTGTATATCATTGGAAGTGCAATTTTAATGTATATTACAATACTTAAAATTGCAGGTTTTATCGGCTTTGCATGACACTGGAACACTTTTTTGAAAATTTTTTAAAAAAAATTAAAAAAGTGCTTGCATTTTGTAAAAGGATGTAGTATTATAAACAAGTCGCAAGAAACGGCAACAAAACAAAAGAAATAAAGCGTTATGGCCAATTGGTCAAGAGGTTAAGACGCCGCCCTCTCACGGCGGAATCAGGGGTTCGATTCCCCTATTGGCTACTAAGAAGCCTGCATGAATATCATGCAGGCTTTTTTTGTACCTGCGTTTAAAGCAAGCTTAATTATATCTTAATTAAATATGCATTGACAGTATTTATATCATAATGATAACATTACTAAGGTGCTGAACTACATGCAGTGCATAAAATTTAATTAAGAAGGGAAAAGCTATGTTAATCAGAGTGCTTGGAGGATTCCTTATGGCTCTTGCGGACAGTGTTCCGGGAGTATCAGGCGGTACAATCGCATTCCTTATGGGAATCTATGATGAGTTTATTGGCTCACTCAACAACATTGTTTCAAAGGACAAGGAAAAGAGAAAGGCAGCTGTGCTGTTTCTTGTTAAGCTGGGTTCAGGATGGATAATAGGTATGGCAATGGCATCTATTATTATCAACCAGATTTTTGAGAAGCATATATATAATATCAGTTCGCTGTTTATAGGATTTGTGCTTTTTGCAATGCCTATAATCATTATGGAAGAAAAAGAATCCATTGTGGGCAGATACTATAATATAGTATTCAGTTTAATCGGAGCGGCAGTAGTAGTTGCTGTTGCATATTTCTCGGTGCATGGCGTGCTGGGTAACGGAATAGATCTTGCCTGGGGACATTTTGGATTGGGAGTAGGCATATATCTGTTTGTTACGGCAATGTTTGCAATATCAGCAATGGTACTGCCGGGAATATCGGGCTCAACACTGCTTCTGGTGTTTGGTCTGTATCAGGCGGTTATAGGTGCGGTTTCTTCGTTTTTTAAACTTGACTTCACATATCTTCCGGCACTTATAATATTCGGATGCGGAGTTATAGCAGGTGTCCTTACTGTGGTTAAGGTGTTAAGCTATGGACTTAAAAAGAAGAGAAGTGCAATGATGTACTTTATCCTTGGAATGATGATTGGCTCGTTCTATGCGATAGCTATCGGACCTGCTTCACTTAAGGATAATCCGCAGCCACCAATGACATTGGAAACATTCAATGTATGGTTCTTTCTTATCGGAGGAGTTGTAATATTCGGTCTGCAGTTTCTTAAGGCAATGGTGGATAAACGCGATGCTGCAAAAAAGTAGTTGCATTTTATGGTAATATGAGTTAGTATAGTAGAGTAGGTTAAGGAGTGGGCGCAAGTCCACTCCTTCATTTTTGAGATGATGAAAGGAACTGTGTATGTCAAAAAGAGAAACATATGAGAAGAAGACGGAAGAACTCATAACCCCGCTTATAGATGCGGAAGGCTTTGAGCTTGTTGATGTTGAGTATGTCAAAGAAGGTGCTGACTGGTATCTCAGAGTGTATATTGATAAGGATGGCGGCATTACGGTTAATGACTGTGAGAAGATAAGCCGTGCGTTTAATGAGATACTTGACAGGGAAGACTATATTGACGATGCTTATATCTTCGAGGTAAGTTCGCCGGGACTTCTCAGACCGCTTAAGAAGGATAAGGATTATCAGAGAAATCTTGGTAAGCTCCTCGAAGTAAAATTGTTTGCCCCGCTTAACGGAGTTAAGGAATTTGAGGCGGAACTTAAGAGCTATGATAAGGAAAGCGCTACGCTTGTCATGGATGACGACACAGAGGTAACTGTAAAGAGGTCTGAGATATCACTTATAAGACCTGCAATAGAATTTTAATAGTACAGATTAATCAGATTGAGGAGGAAACAGGAAAATGAACAAAGAATTAATTGGAGCACTTGATGCTTTGGAGAAGGAGAAAGGAATCAGCAAGGATATACTTATAGAGGCTATCGAGAATTCTCTTATAACAGGATGCAAGCAGCATTTTGGCATAACAAAGGATGATGGCATTGTTGTAAGAATTGACCGTAACACAGGAGATTTCCGTGTATTTATTACTAAGAGAGTAGTTGAGCATGTTGAGGATCCTGTTGAGCAGATTTCACTTGAAGATGCAGTTAAGATTAATTCAAAGGCACAGATCGGTAACGGAATTAATGTAGAGATTAAGTCGGAGGACTTCAGCAGAATCGCAGCCCAGAAGGCTAAGGGAATTATTCTTCAGAGAATCAGGGAAGAGGAGAGAAAGTCAGTATATTCTGAGTACGCAATGAAAGAAAAGGATATCGTAACAGGTATCGTACAGCGTATCAACGGAGATAAGATAAGTATTAATCTTGGTAAGATGGATGCAGTACTTCTTCCTAAGGAGCAGGTCAAGGGTGAGGTATTCGTACCGACAGAGAGAATCAAGCTTTATGTTGTAAGTGTTACTGACACTGCCAAGGGAGTAATCGTTAAGGTGTCGAGAAGTCATCCGGATCTTGTTAAGAGACTGTTTGAGTCAGAGGTTACAGAAGTTAAGGACGGAACTGTTGAGATTAAGGGAATTGCAAGAGAGGCAGGATCAAGAACTAAGATGGCTGTGTGGTCTAACAATCCTGACGTTGATCCTGTAGGAGCATGTGTAGGCCTTAACGGTGCACGTGTTAATGCGATTGTCAATGAACTCCGTGGTGAGAAGATTGATATTATCAACTGGAGTGAGAATCCTGCAATTCTCATTGAGAATGCACTCAGCCCTGCAAAGGTAGTATCCGTTATAGCCGATGACGAAGAGAAGACGGCACAGGTCGTAGTTCCTGATTACCAGCTTTCACTTGCAATCGGTAAGGAAGGGCAGAATGCAAGGCTTGCAGCAAGACTTACAGGTTTCAAGATTGATATCAAGAGTGAATCACAGGCAAGAGAAGCCGGAGAATATGAAGGCTACAACGAAGAGTCATATGATGATGACGCTGAATATTCAGAGAATATGAATGATACACTTCCGGACGAAGACATCCAGGATGGAGATGTTGAGGAAGAAGCAGGTAACGAAGAACTGGAATAAAAATAGGAGTGAGAGTTTGAGCACAGTAAAGAAGATACCGCAAAGACAGTGCGTAGGCTGTCAGCAGATGAAGAGCAAAAAAGAAATGATTCGAGTACTTCATACAGCTGAGAATGAATTTATTCTTGATCCGACAGGCAAGAAGAGCGGAAGAGGCGCATATATATGTCCTGATGCCGAATGTCTTAATAAGGCGATTAAGAATAAGGGGCTGGAGCGTTCATTCAAGCAGGCTATTCCAAAGGAAGTATATGAGAATCTTCAGAAGGAGTTGGCTGAGATTGAGAACAGATAAGATTTTATCAATGCTTGGACTTGCCAAGAAGGCCGGGAAACTGGCCGGTGGCGAATTCTCGGTTGAAAAGGCAGTTAAGAGTGGCAGAGCGGCAGTCGTTATTGTTGCGGCAGATGCATCACAAAATACACACAAATTATTCATAAACATGTGTACATTCTATCAGGTACCGTGCTATTTATACAGCAGTAAGGAAGAACTCGGGCATGCGCTTGGAAGAGATATTCAGGCTTCGGTTGCGGTTCTTGATGATGGATTTGCAGATGCAATAGAGAAGAGACTTTTGCAGGCAGGCGTTGAACAGTCTGTTGCGGAGTACGAAGAATTTGAAGATGATGACACGGATGAATTTGATAGAATGTGAGGAAGGTGATTTTTATTTATGAGAATTCATGAATTAGCTAAAGAAATTAATGTCCAGAGCAGTGATATTATAGATGCACTTAAGGGCATTGACAAGGATAAGGATTATAAGCCGGCAAGCGGGATTAAGGATGATGATATTCCTAAGGTAAAGGCGAGCCTTGCAAAGTCAGGCAAGTATGTTCAGGCAGGAGCAACAAAGAATGGTAATGCACCGCATGCATCTGCTAATGCATCACAGCAGACTAAGAGCGCCCAGCCTGCACAGGCAAGAACTGAGCAGACTGCACAGCCTAAGACACAGAATCAGCAACAGTCAGCAAGACCACAGAATCAGAACGGTCAGGGACAGAATCAGGACGGAGAGAAGAAGTCACGTATAACACAGGTATATAATCCGCAGAACAGCACAAGAAATCGTGACGGACAGGGCGGCTACAACAGAGATAACAGAGACCGTAACGGACAGGGCGGTTACAACAGAGATAACCGTGACCGCAACGGACAGGGCGGTTACAACAGAGATAACAGAGATCGTAACGGACAGGGCGGTTACAACAGAGATAACAGAGACCGTAACGGACAGGGCGGCTACAACAGGGATAACCGTGACAACCGTAACGGACAGGGCGGCTATAACAGAGATAACAGAGGCGGCGGTCAGGGAAGCTTCAACCGTGATAACAGAGGCGGACAGGGCGCAAGAAGAGATGACCGCAGACGTGATACTATCCAGGAAGATTTTACATTTGAGCAGAAGCCGGATAGCAGAAGACCGGACAGCCGTAAGAATGATCGCAATAATGACCGTAAGAATCAAAGAGACAGAGATTCAAAAGAGAATCTTAAGTTCGCTAACCAGAAGAAGAATACTCCTGCAAAGCCTGTAGAGAAGGAAGAGACAATTAAAAACCTCATTCTTCCTGATACACTGACAATCAAGGAACTTGCAGATAAGATGAAAGTTCAGCCGGCAGCTGTTGTTAAGAAGCTGTTTCTTCAGGGAAAGGTAGTTACTATCAATCAGGAGATTGATTACGATACAGCAGAGGAGATTGCACTTGAGTTCAACTGCATCTGTGACCATGAAGTGAAGGTTGATGTTATAGCAGAGCTTCTTAAGGAAGATGAAGAAGATCCTGCAACACTTGTTACAAGACCACCTGTAGTCTGCGTAATGGGTCATGTTGACCATGGTAAGACTTCTCTTCTTGATGCAATCCGTTCAACTAATGTTACAGCCAAGGAGTCCGGCGGCATCACACAGAAGATTGGTGCTTATACAGTAGAGATTAACGGACAGAAGATTACATTCCTTGATACTCCGGGACACGAAGCATTTACAGCAATGCGTATGCGCGGTGCACAGTCAACTGATATTGCAATCCTTGTTGTTGCGGCAGATGACGGTGTAATGCCACAGACAGTAGAAGCTATCAACCATGCCAAGGCAGCAGGAATTGATATAATTGTTGCAATTAATAAGATTGATAAGCCTAATGCCAATATTGAAAGAGTTAAGCAGGAACTTACAGAATATGAACTTATTCCTGAAGACTGGGGCGGAAGCACAATATTCTGTCCGGTATCTGCACATACTAAGGAGGGTATTGATAATCTCCTTGAGATGATTCTTCTCGATGCGGAAGTGCTTGAACTTAAGGCTAATCCTAACCGTAAGGCAAGAGGTCTTGTGATTGAGGCACGTCTTGACAAGGGCAAGGGCCCGGTTGCCAATATCCTTGTACAGAAGGGTACTCTCCATGTAGGAGACAATGTTGCTGCCGGTTCATGCTATGGCAAGATTCGTGCAATGACTGACGATAAGGGTAACAAGGTTAAGTCAGCAGGCCCTTCTACACCTGTAGAGGTACTCGGACTTAATGATGTTCCTAATGCCGGTGAGATTATTGTTGCAACAGAGAATGATAAGGAAGCAAGAAACTTTGCTGAGACATTCATCAGAGAAGGAAGAGAGAAGCTTCTTGATGATACTAAGGCTAAGCTTTCACTTGATGATCTGTTCAGCCAGATTCAGGCAGGTAATGTTAAGGAGCTTAATCTTATTGTTAAGGCTGATGTACAGGGTTCTGTTGAGGCGGTTAAGAGCAGTCTTCTCAAGCTTTCTAATGAAGAAGTTGTTGTTAAGATTATCCATGGCGGTGTTGGTAACATTAATGAATCTGATGTTACACTTGCTTCAGCATCTAATGCCATCATTATCGGCTTCAATGTAAAGCCTGATAATCAGGCACATGCTGTTGCTGACCGTGAGAAGGTTGATATCCGCCTGTATAAGGTAATCTACAATGCCATCGAGGATGTTGAGGCAGCACTTAAGGGTATGCTTGAGCCTAAGTACGAGGAGAAGGTTACAGGTAAGCTTGTTGTACGTCAGACATACAAGGCTTCAGGTGTAGGTGTAATTGCAGGTTCATATGTACTTGACGGTTATATCACACGTAATGCATCCGTACGTCTTAAGAGAGATGATGAGACTATATATGACGGTCCTCTTGCATCACTTAAGAGATTCAAGGATGATGTTAAGGAAGTTAAGGAAGGCTATGAGTGTGGTATTGTTCTTGAGAAGTTCAACGACATCAAAGAGGATGATACTATGGAAGCTTACGAGATGGTTGAGATTCCAAGACAGTAATATTGTGATAATCAGAAATGGAGAATGATATGCGTAAAAACAGTATTAAGAATACACGTATCAATGGCGAAGTTCAGAGAGAGTTGAGCAATATTATCCATAATGAGATTAAGGATCCGCGAATCCACCCGATGACATCTGTCGTGACGGTGGAGGTCGCACCTGACCTTAAGACATGTAAGGCATATATAAGTGTCCTCGGAGACGAAAAAGCACAGCAGGATACGATTGCCGGTCTTAAGAGCGCAGAAGGATATATCAGAAGGGAACTTGCACATACGGTTAATCTGAGAAATACGCCTGAGATAAGATTTATACTTGATCAGTCAATTGAGTACGGAGTAAGAATGTCACGTCTTATTGATGAGGTTAACGCAGGTCTTGAAGACGGCGGTGATGAGGATGAAGAGAACTTATCAGAACAGTAACGGAAATGAACAATAATAGCAGGAATGAAGAACAGACAGGAGGACAGCCATATGAATATTGCAGAAGAACTGGCGGGCGCAAAGACTGTGGGAATTACGGGGCATGTACGTCCTGATGGTGACTGCGTAGGCTCATGCATGGGATTATACAATTATATTATTGATAATATGCCTGGTATTCAGGTGGATGTATATCTTGAAAAGCCTGGTGATGAATTCGGCTATATCAATGGAATTGATGAGATAAAGCATGAAGCGGATGACAAGGCGCACGATGTATTTTTTGTGCTTGACTGTTCGGACACGGAAAGATTCAAGCCGTTTGTAAAGTGCTACAATAATTCGGTTAAGAAGATATGCCTTGACCATCATGTGAGCAATGGCGGTTTTGCGGATGCATCAGTTATTATGCCGGATGCAAGCTCTACATGTGAAGTACTGTACGGAACACTTGATGGCAGTCTTATAAGTAAGAATACGGCTGAATGCATATATACGGGAATTATTCATGATACCGGTGTGTTCAAATACAGCTGTACATCTGCTGACACAATGACTATTGCAGGACGCATGATGGAAAAGGGCATTGCATATTCGGATATAATAGACAACAGCTTTTATAAGAAGACGTATAACCAGAACCAGATTCTTGGAAGAGCTCTTCTTGAAAGCGTGCTTTTCTACGATGGTAAATGCATTTTTTCAGCTGTTAACAGAAAAACCATGGATTTTTATGGCGTGGATGGCAAGGCGCTCGGTGGCATTATTGAACAGTTAAGACTTACTGATGGTGTTGAAGTCGCAATATTTCTATATGAGACCGGCATTCATGAATACAAGGTCAGCCTGCGCTCGAAGAGCTATATTGATGTCAGCAGGATAGCAATGCATTTTGGCGGCGGCGGACATGTACGTGCTGCCGGATGCACAATGCATGGAACGGTTCACGACATTATAAATAACATCGGAGCACAGCTTGAACTGCAGATGGGAAAGAAAATATATGATTAATGGCGTCATAAATATCTACAAGGAAAAAGGATATACATCACATGATGTCGTTGCAAAGTTAAGGGGCATCCTGCATCAGAAAAAGATAGGCCATACGGGGACACTTGACCCTGATGCCCAAGGGGTTCTCCCGGTATGCTTAGGCAAGGCGACGAGGATGTGTGATATGCTTACTGACTGGAATAAGACATATGAGGCTGTTATGCTGCTTGGGCAGACCACGGATACACAGGATACGTCAGGCAATGTTATCAGAATGTGTGAACCTGAGACAGATGCACGAAAGATAATGGATGCAATAGACAGCTTTGTAGGAGACTATGAGCAGATACCTCCGATGTATTCTGCACTTAAGCATAATGGCAGAAAGCTTTATGAGCTTGCAAGGCAGGGAATAGAGGTTGAACGCAAACCAAGGCATGTAAGAATAGAATCAATCAGGGTGAACGAGCTTAATGTTCAGGAGCATACTGTCAGAATGACAGTAGAATGTTCAAAAGGAACATACATAAGAACACTTTGCAATGATATAGGAGACAGACTTGGATGCGGTGCATGTATGAAGGAGCTTACACGTACGTCGGTAGGCTGCTTTAATACAGATAATGCGCTTACACTTGGAAGTGTTCAGGCAAAAGTCCTGCTTGGCGATATAGCAGACAATATTATACCGATAGATGAAATATTCAATAAATATCGTGCCATACATGGGTGTGAGCGTGCTGATGCTGCGCTTCATAATGGCAATATGATACCTGTGACTGAGGAATATATTGCAGTAGAAGGGGAAGCAGCTGCACACGATGACGAGAGCTTCAGGATGTACGATTCCTGCGGAATATTCGTCGGGATATACAGACACGCAGAAGGCCGTCTTGTGCCTGTTAAGATGTTTTATGATGCCGGTGAGGCAGCAGGGGATAATTGAGGAGCAGATGAATGAGATACATTCATGATACTGATAAGTTTACAATTGAAGGTGCTACTGTTGTGACGCTTGGCAAGTTTGACGGCGTACACAAAGGTCATCAGAAGCTGCTTGCAACGGTAAGGGATAAGGCTTCCGGATATGGTGCAATGTCAGCAGCATTTACATTTGACCATATACCGGTAAGTCTTAGCAAGACTCCGGGACAGAGCTATATCATGACCAATGCTGAGAGAAGAAGCTTTATAGAGAGTCTTGGCATAGATATTCTGGTTGAGTATCCATTTACAAGTGAGTTTATGAATACGGAGCCTGAAGTATTTGTTGAAGATATAATAAGAAAAAGTCTCAAAGCAGTGTGTGTTGTGGTAGGTCCGGATTATACATTCGGCAAAGGCGGCCGCGGTAATGTACAGATGCTTGCGGATATGGCGGATGAAGCCGGATTTGAACTTGTTGTTGTCCCAAAAGAATGTTATGAAGAACGTGAGATAAGCAGCACGTTTGTCAGGGAAGAACTTCAGGTAGGACATATGGAAACTGTCAATATGCTCCTCGCAAGACCATACTCGGTTAACGGCGTTATTGCGAAGGGAAGCCAGATTGGCAGGACAATGAACCTTCCTACGATTAATATATACCCACCGGCAGGAAAACTGCTTCCGCCTAATGGTGTATATGCATCTGTTACAATACTCGGCGGAAAAAGCTTTTATGGAGTTACCAATGTAGGCATCAAGCCTACCGTAAAGGACAATGCCGAGATTAGTGTTGAGACATTCCTGTTTGATTTTGATGAAGATGTATACGGAGTGAATGTGGAAGTACAGCTCAGGCATTTTCAGAGACCTGAGATGAAGTTTGATAATATTGAGGCGCTGCATAAGCAGATAGATGCCGATGCACAGTTCGCAAGACAGCTGTTTATGATTTAAAAAAATGCTTGAAAATGCATACACTGTGTGATATATTAAATGAGTATGTGAGCCGATATTCAGGCAAAGGATACTCCAGCCTTGTCTTAATATCAGGTGATTAATATTATTTTTAAGGAGGAAATCACGATGATTTCAAAGGAAAAGAAGGCAGAGATTATTGCTGCATACGGTAGAACTCCACAGGATACAGGTTCACCTGAGGTTCAGGTAGCTATCCTTACAGAGAGAATTAACGAGCTTACAGAGCATCTTAAGGTTAATGCTAAGGATCACCATTCAAGAAGAGGACTTCTTAAGATGGTTGGTAAGAGAAGAGCTTTGCTTGAGTACCTCAAGAAGGATGATATCGATGCTTACCGTGCTTTGATTGAGCGTTTAGGACTCAGAAAGTAATTGCAGATTAGAGGCGGGAGACATTCCGCCTCTTTTTTCGTAAGTATGGTAACAGAAGTTTATCCCGAGACCACTGAAATACATACTTTTGCCTGATTTTGGCACACTATGTGGTCTAAGTGTGTATTTCAGTTGTTTCGGAGCTTCTGTCTATTAATAAATAATCAGAAAAGGAGAATGGAAATGTACAAGAGTTATTCAATGGAAATTGCCGGCAGAACACTTACTGTTGATGTTGGCAGAGTGTGTGCACAGGCTAACGGTGCAGCACTTATGCATTACGGTGATACTGTTGTTCTTTCAACAGCAACAGCATCAAAGGAGCCAAGAGAGGGAATTGATTTCTTCCCACTCAGCGTAGAATATGAGGAGAAGCTTTATGCGGTAGGTAAGATTCCGGGTGGCTTCAACAAGAGAGAAGGCAAGGCATCAGAGAATGCAATCCTTACATCAAGAGTTATTGACCGTCCTATGAGACCTCTGTTTCCTAAGGATTACCGTAACGATGTTACTCTTAACAATATGGTAATGTCAGTAGATCCTGAGTGCCGCCCTGAGCTTGTTGCCATGCTTGGTGCTTCAATTGCCACATGTATATCTGATATCCCATTTGACGGGCCATGTGCTATGACACAGCTTGGTATGATTGATGGTGAATTTGTTGTCAATCCTTCACAGGAGCAGTGGAAGAATGGTGATTTGAGACTTACGGTTGCTTCTACAAGCCAGAAGGTAATCATGATTGAGTGTGGAGCTAATGAAGTTCCGGAAGCCAAGATGATTGAGGCTATCTACAAGTGCCACGAAGTAAACCAGACAATTATTGAGTTTATCAATAAGATTGTAGCCGAGGTTGGCAAGCCAAAGCATTCATATGAGAGCTGCGCTATCCCACAGGAGATGTTCGATGCAATGAAGGCAATCGTAACACCTGAGGAGATGGAAGTTGCAGTATTCACAGATGACAAGCAGACAAGAGAAGCTAACATCGATGCAATAACAGAGAAGTTCAAGGAAGCCTTTGCTGATAATGAGGAATGGCTTGCAATCCTTGGCGAAGCTGTATACCAGTATCAGAAGAAGACTGTAAGGAAGATGATTCTTAAGGACCACAAGAGACCTGATGGACGTGCTATCACACAGATTCGTCCGCTTGCAGCAGAGATTGACCTTATTCCGAGAGTTCACGGCTCGGCTATGTTCACAAGAGGACAGACACAGATCTGCGATGTTGTAACACTTGCGCCTTTATCAGAGGCACAGAAGGTAGACGGACTTGATGAGAATGTTACAGCTAAGAGATATATTCATCACTATAACTTCCCTTCATACTCAGTAGGTGAGACAAAGCCTTCAAGAGGACCGGGACGTCGTGAGATTGGACATGGAGCACTCGCAGAGAGAGCACTTATACCTGTACTTCCGTCAGAGGAAGAGTTCCCATATGCAATCCGTGCCGTATCCGAGACATTTGAGTCTAACGGTTCAACATCAATGGCATCAACATGTGCTTCCTGTATGTCACTTATGGCAGCCGGTGTACCTATTAAGAGAATGGTAGCAGGTATATCATGTGGTCTTGTTACGGGAGACACAGACGACGATTATATCGTACTTACGGATATTCAGGGACTTGAAGATTTCTTTGGCGATATGGACTTCAAGGTAACAGGTACTACAGAAGGTATCACAGCTATTCAGATGGATATCAAGATTCACGGACTTACAAGACCGATTGTTGAAGAGGCTATTGCAAGAACAAGAGAAGCAAGACTTTTCATCATGGATACATGTATGAAGCCTGCAATTGCAGAGCCACGTAAAGAGGTTGGCAAGTACGCTCCTAAGATTATCCAGACAAAGATTGATCCTGCAAAGATTGGTGACGTTGTAGGCCAGCGCGGTAAGACAATCAATGCGATTATTGAAGAGACAGGCGTTAAGATTGATATTAACGATGACGGCTTCGTATCTATCTGTGGTGTTGAGAGCGAAGGAATGCAGAAGGCACTTAAGTATATCAATACTATCGTTACAGACTTTGAAGAAGGACAGATATTTGAAGGTAAGGTTGTAAGCATCAAGGAGTTCGGTGCATTTATCGAATTCGCACCTGGTAAGGAAGGTATGGTACATATCTCTAAGATTGCCAAGGAAAGAATCAATCATGTTGAGGATGTGCTTACACTTGGCGATACAGTCCGCTGCGTATGCCTCGGCAAGGACAAGATGGGAAGAATAAGCTTCAGCATCAAGGACTGCCCTGCTGAATAATATAAAGAGTTAAAAGGAGAATGGTTATGATAGATAACAATTGCGCATATTGCGTTGAGGGAGAACTTGTAGCAAAGTTCGGAATTAAGATTTGTGAGCTTGAGACATCTAAGGTATATCTTTTCAAAGAGCAGAGTCATCCGGGAAGATGTATTGTTGCACATAAGAAGCATGTAGGTGATATGAATGAACTTACAGCTGAAGAGAGAGCTGCATATTTTGAGGATGTTGCAAGAGTTGCCAGAGCAATTATGGCAGCCTTTCATCCGGATAAGGTGAATTATGGCGCTTATGGTGACACAGGCCACCATCTGCATTTCCACCTCACTCCTAAGTATAAGGACGAGTTTGAATGGGGCGGTGTGTTCCTTATGAACCCGGACAGAAAGTATCTTACAGATGCTGAATATGCAGATATGATTGAGAAGATTAAGGCTAATCTTTAATAAGTAGTTTGAGGAGTTTGTTTTATGTCAGGACATTCAAAATTTGCTAATATAGCGCATAAGAAGGCTGCTAATGATGCAGCAAAGGGAAAGATATTTACAAGAATCGGTAAGGAAATCATGGTTGCCGTTAAAGAGGGCGGCCCTGATGTGAACAATAACAGTAAGTTAAGAACTGTTGTTGCCAAAGCTAAGGCTAACAATATGCCTAACGATACAATTGAGCGTGCAATTAAGAAGGCTGCAGGTTCAGATGCGTCTAATTATGAGTCAGTTGTATATGAAGGCTATGGTCCAAGCGGTTCGGCAATTATTGTCGAGGCGCTTACAGATAACCGTAACCGTGCTGCTTCTAATATCAGAAGCGCATTTACAAAGGGCGGCGGAAGCATCGGTACTCCGGGCTGTGTATCTTTCATGTTTGATGATAAGGGACTTATAATCGTATCTAAGGAAGAATGCGATATGGATGCAGATGACCTTATGATGATAGCACTTGATGCAGGCGCTGATGATTTTTCAGAGGAAGATGACAGCTTTGAGATAACAACTGCTCCTGACGATTTTGAGACAGTACGTCAGGCTCTTGAGGAGCAGAAGATACCTATGGCATCAGCCGAGGTAACAAAGATTCCGCAGAATTATGTTGAGCTTACATCAGAAGAGGATATCAAGAAGATGAACAGAATACTTATGCTTCTTGATGAGGATGATGATGTTCAGAATGTATACCATAACTGGGATGCACCGGCTGAGGATGATGAAGAGTAATATGCCGTTGAAGCAGACATATGATTTTTAGTATCTGCATACCGCATGAAAGACTATTGTGCAGTCTTTTGTGCGGTATTTTATTTTGTTGAACAATTGAAACAATTGTGATATATTTATAGATAAATGATACTATAGTCGTAAAAGGATGAGAAAGGTGGACGCCAGATGAAACTGACTGAGATACGTCAGGGGGAGGAGATAACTCTCGAAGTTATCATTAATGGGGCGCGATATGAATTCAAGTCAGATATGGTAGATGCAGCTGATGGGGGAGGCATATACGCATCACCGGTAAGAGTACAGGATAAGGTTTTAAGCTTTGCATCAGACAGAATCGTTGTGAATCTGGTCCTTAACAGGCAGAATCATCCACCGGTAGTATGGCGGAGAATCAGAGTTGAGACAACTGTATATAAGAAGAATACTTTATATAGAATTACATCGGTTACAACCGGACTTGAAGAGAACAGAAGAAGTGCATTCAGGCTTCCGCTCGGACTTCAGGGTGTTGCACAGATAGGTGCCAACAGGAAAGCAAGCGATGTAATGGTACAGGATATAAGTGAGTCGGGATTTTCAATTGTTGCAAAGGATGACATAGAGAATTCAGATGGTCTTATAGTAAGACTGGTATTCAGCGATGACGGTGCCAGCATGTCACTTACAGGCCTTGTTGTACGTAAGGTCGTATATGGCGAGGAGAAGGTGCTGTATGGGTGCAAGCTTAATAATAAGGTTGTGGCACTCTCAAGATATATTAATGAGAGACAGCGTAAGCAGATTCTTAAGCAGAAAGAAGTGACTCTTGAGCAGGGAAAGATTGTAGGTTACGGAGACTTAAGAGGTAAGGCACAGAATGCGGCTGATGACAGGAAGGGTGATGCAATAAGAGGACTTTCTGATGGCAGCGCAGACAGGATAAAAAGTGACAGATACCGCAATGTCAATCTTAATGAAGGTGACCATAAGAATATTAATTATGACAGATATAAGAATCTTAATCTTAATGGATGATGGAAGGGGTTGATTGTTATGGCTTTGCCAAAATCAAAGTCTGCCGGGAGTGGTGAGACAGATGAACGAAAGATTAAGGCACAGAGATATGAACGTACTAAGATATGTCCTGACTGTGGAACTAATATGAAGTATATGTTCGGAGAACAGTTTAAGTGTCCTAAGTGTGGAAGAACTGAACTGTCGGATTTTGGCAGGGTGAAGGAATTCCTTGAAAAAGCAGGACCACAGCCGGCGATTATTATAAGCGACGAGACGGGGGTATCGCTTGAATATGTTAATATGCTCTTAAGACAGGGAAGGATAGAGATACCTGATGGTTCGGATACATATATAAAGTGCCAGAAGTGCGGGACAGATATCAGGTATGGAAGATATTGCCCTGACTGTATGCTTAAGATAGCCAAGTCGGTTAACGGCGTCATGTGGATGGAGGATGTCGGAGAGAAACCTACGCATAGAGGCGGGGAAGAGATGCGTTATCTTGATAAGATGAAGAAAAAGAGATAAAATAAAAATGTGGATATTCAATCAATGATAACGGATTGAATATCCACATTTTTTATATGTGACAGATTATTGCTGATTAAGCTGCTTCTGTGCTGTCGAGAGCATAAGCTTAATTCTGTTAAGCTGGTTAACTTCACTTGCACCCGGATCATAATCCACTGCGATTATGTTGGCATCAGGATATGCTGCACGGAGTTCTTTGATAACACCCTTACCTACAATATGGTTAGGAAGACATGCAAATGGCTGACAGCAGACAATATTAGGCACATTGTTATGGATAAGCTCTATCATCTCACCTGTAAGAAGCCATCCTTCACCGGTCTGGTTGCCTAATGATACGATATCTTTGGCAGCAGCTGATGTCTCCTTAATAGTTGACGGAGCTGTGAAGCGCCTGCTTGCTTGGAGCGCAGCCTTGGCATCCTTACGGAACCATTCAAGGAATGTAATAACAAAGTTGTTAATTATTGCTGACTTGGCAGGCGTTCCCAGATACTTATGCTTGAAGTTGGCATTCTCACAGCAGTAGAGAAGGAAGCCCATAAGGTCAGGCATTACAGCTTCTGCACCCTCTGATTCAAGCAGATCAACAAGATAATTGTTGGCTGAAGGAAGGAACTTAACAAGAATCTCACCTACGATGCCTACGCGGGGCTTCTTGATATCAAGAAGAGGAAGTTCGTCAAAATCCTTCACAATCGCATATATATTCTTCTTATATTCGCGCATGCTTACTTTGTCTTTTACAAGCTGTTCGACACAGATGTTCTTCCATTTCTCATGGAGAGCGTTGGCTGAGCCGGGAACAGCCTCATATGGACGTGTGCGGTACAGGACGTTCATAAATACGTCGCCGTACACAACTGCCATCATGGCCTTCTTAAGCATCATATAGTCGTATGAGAAACCTGAGTTAGTCTCAAGCCCCTGCGCACTGAGTGATATTACAGGAATCTCAGGATGTCCGGCCTTTATGAGGGCGCGTCTGATGAATCCGATATAGTTGGATGCACGGCATCCTCCGCCAGTCTGTGTTATGATTATGGCAGTCCTTGTGAGGTCGTATCTGCCGGAAAGGACTGCGCTCATTATCTGGCCTACAACCATAAGTGAAGGGTAGCAGGCATCATTATTAACATATTTGAGTCCAACGTCAATAGATGACTTGTTATCATTGTCAAGCACTTCAAAATTATATCCGCATGATGAAAGTGCCGGGCCTAACAGGTCAAAATGTATAGGTGACATCTGAGGGCAGAGAATAGTATAGTTCTTGCGCATCTCAGGTGTGAATTCCACGCGCTTGAAAGCAGGGGATTCAATGTGTCTCTTGTAGTGCCTGGAATCACGTACACGGAGTGCTGCGATAAGTGAACGTACACGGATTCTGGCAGCACCAAGGTTGTTAACCTCATCAATCTTAAGGACGGTGTAAATCTTGCCTGCCTTAGTAAGGATGTCATTGACTGCATCTGTGGTTACGGCATCAAGACCGCAGCCGAATGAGTTAAGCTGTATCAGGTCAAGGTTATCCTTAGTTGCAACATAACTTGCAGCAGCATAAAGTCTTGAATGATACATCCACTGATCCATTACGATAAGAGGACGTTCAACCTTGCCGAGGTGTGAGATTGAATCTTCTGTAAGCACTGCAATACCAAATGAATTGATAAGCTCAGGGATACCGTGGTTAATCTCAGGGTCAATGTGGTAAGGACGGCCGGCGAGAACTATTCCGCGCCTGCCTGTCTTCTCAAGGTACTCAAGAGTCTCCTCACCCTTCCTGCGGACATCATCTTTTGCCTGAAGAAGCTCAAGCCATGCAGCCTTGGCGGCAGCCTTAATCTCCTTCTCAGGTATCTCAGCCCTGAATTCTTCTACAAGGCGCTTTGACATAACCTGAAGGCTCTCGAATGTAAGGAATGGGTTACGGAAATCTATGTGCTCAGTTACAAGCTCCTCTACGTTATTCTTTATATTCTCGGCATAAGAAGTAACGATTGGGCAGTTGTAGTGGTTGTTGGTATTCTCAATCTCCTTGTGCTCATATGGAATACAAGGATAGAAGATGAACCTGACGCCCTGTCTTATAAGCCATGTTACATGTCCGTGCGCAAGCTTAGCAGGATAACACTCTGATTCACTTGGAATTGATTCAATACCGAGCTCATAGAGCTTGTGGCTTGATTCAGGTGAGAGTACTACACGGTATCCGAGCTGTGTGAAGAATGTATACCAGAAAGGATAATTCTCATACATATTAAGAACACGCGGAATACCTACAACACCACGTGGAGCTTTATCGGCAGTAAGCGGCTCATAATCAAACAGCCTGTGAAGCTTATAATCAAAGAGATTAGGTATATTCTCCTTATTCTTCTCATGACCGAGTCCGCGTTCACAGCGGTTGCCTGTGATGAACTGGCGGCCACCGGAGAATCTGTTGATTGTAAGGTGGCAGTTGTTGGTACAGCCCTTACATCTTGTCATTCTTGTCTCAACTGTGAGTGCATTAATCTTATCGATGCTAAGCATTGAGGAATCAGAGATTCCGTCATAACGCTCGCGGGCGATAAGGGCAGCACCGAAAGCACCCATAATACCGGCAATATCCGGACGGATTACGGAGACGCCGGTAATCTTCTCAAAGCTTCTTAAAATGGCATCATTGTAGAAAGTACCGCCCTGTACAACGATATGTGAACCGAGATCCTTAGGGTCGGCAATCTTGATAACCTTATAAAGAGCGTTCTTTATTACTGAGTAAGCAAGACCGGCAGATATATCGGCAACTGATGCACCTTCCTTCTGAGCCTGCTTAACTTTTGAATTCATGAATACGGTGCAGCGTGTACCAAGGTCAATAGGATGCTCGGCAAAGAGAGCTTCCTGTGCAAAATCCGTAATTGAATAATTAAGTGACTTCGCAAATGTCTCTATAAATGAACCGCAGCCTGAAGAACATGCCTCATTAAGCTGGACACTGTCTACAGTCTGGTTCTTTATCTTGATGCATTTCATGTCCTGACCGCCGATATCTATGATACAGTCAACGTCAGGATCAAAGAATGCGGCTGCATAGTAATGGGAAACAGTCTCAACCTCGCCTTCATCAAGAAGAAGGGCAGCCTTAATAAGCGCTTCACCATAACCTGTTGAACAAGACTGCACAATCTTGGCGCGTGGAGGAAGCTTACTGTAAATATCCTTGATAGCCTTTATTGTTGTGGCAAGAGGATTACCGTTATTACTGCTGTAGAAGGAGTAGAGAAGGTCTCCGTTCTCAGCGACAAGTGCAACCTTGGTTGTTGTTGAACCTGCATCAATACCGAGATAACAGTTGCCTTCATATGCAGCAAGGTCACCGGTCTTAACCTTATGTACGTTATGTCTTGCGGTAAAGTCTGCGTAGTCAATCTCATTTTCAAAGAGAGGCTCCATGCGGGCAACTTCAAAATCCATCTTAATCTTGCCTGCAAGCTTCTTTATTATTGATTCTACGGGAACACATACGTCTTCCTTATAATTCATGGCAGAACCGACAGCTGCAAAAAGATGTGAATGGTCAGGAGCTATCGTCTGCTCGGGAGTAAGAGAAAGTGTTCTTACAAATGCAGCTTTAAGCTCTGAAAGGAAATGCAGAGGACCGCCAAGAAATGCAACATTGCCTCTGATTGGCTTACCACATGCAAGACCGCTTATTGTCTGGTTGACTACAGCCTGGAATATAGATGCTGCAAGGTCTTCCTTAGTAGCACCATCGTTGATAAGAGGCTGTATGTCTGACTTGGCGAATACACCGCATCTTGCGGCAATAGGGTATATTGACTTATAATTTTTGGCGTATTCATTCAGACCGCTTGCATCAGTCTGAAGAAGAGAAGCCATCTGGTCAATGAATGAGCCTGTACCACCTGCGCAGATACCATTCATACGCTGGTCAATTCCGTTAGTGAAATATATTATCTTGGCATCCTCGCCGCCAAGCTCTATGGCTACATCTGTCTGCGGAGCATAGTCCTGCAGTGCAGTAGATACAGCAACGACCTCCTGTGTGAAAGGCACTTCAAGATGCTTGGCAAGAGTAAGTCCGCCTGAACCTGTAATTACAGGGTATACATCAAATTCACCAAGCTCACTGACTGCTTTGGTAAGAAGTCCCTGCAGTGTCTCCTGGATATTGGCAAAATGCCGCTCATAATCAGAGAACATAATGTTGTTAGCTTCATCGATTACGGCAATCTTGACGGTAGTTGAACCGATGTCGATACCGAGTCTGTATGTTTTGCTGATTGAATTCATTAAATAACCTCCCATAATAAATAGGAAACGAAATCCTGATTTATGCAATATTTCTCATTATATTACTCGGTGTCGAAATTAGCAAGTTAAAGTCAAATGTTTATCAAATGTTTATTAGTTTATTGAAATTTTGAAATTATTGCCTGCCTGCCCTTTATTGACGTAGCAGCATGCAGGTCGTATAATATTAAAATGACTATTATTTTATAAATGGGAGACAATAACAGTATGAATTGGTTTGACAAACTGGAACGCAAATACGGCAGGTACGCAATAAAGAACCTGATGTATTATATCATTGCACTTTATGCATTCGGATTTATCCTTGAAGCATTCTTCCCTAATGTATATGATGCATATCTTTCACTTAATGCACAGGCGATACTTCACGGGCAGATATGGCGTATAGTAACATTTATCATTCAGCCGCCGTCGACAAGCTTTTTCTGGATATTCTTCTCACTGTATATGTACTACATGATAGGAACCGTCCTTGAGAATGTATGGGGTTCATTCAGATTTAATGTATATTTCTTTATGGGTGTACTTCTTAATGTGGCTGCGGCAATCATTATATACCTTATATTCGGTGTTAATCTTACATTGAGCACATATTATATCAATCTTGCGCTTTTTATGGCATTTGCAATGATAGCTCCGGATACACAGGTACTTTTGTTCTTTATAATTCCGATAAAGATAAAGTGGCTGGCGTATTTTGATGGAATATATATCGGGCTTACGATTATCATAGGATATCTGTCACCGCTTCTCGGAGTGCTTGCACAGACGAGTCCGGCATTGGCACAGTCGCTGCTGCGCGGGTTTGTTTCACTCGGACTTCTGCCGTATTCGTCAACATTTGCATCAATATGCAGCAGCGCTTATGTGAATGCAACGGCAGCACTTGTTTCGATGCTTAATTTCCTTGTATTCTGGCTTATGACAAGAAAGTCATCAAGAACAAGAGGACAGAAGGCCTTCCGCAAGGCAATGAAGGTACAGCAGGGACATGGTACGGCAGGTGACAGTCAGAACGGAAGATTTGAGAAGATAAATCCGGTGAAGGCAAGGCACTACTGTGCGGTATGTCACAGAACCGAACTGGATGCGCCGAATCTCGAGTTCAGATTCTGCTCAAAGTGCGATGGCAATTACGAGTATTGCAGTGACCATCTTTACACACATGTGCATGTCAGGAATGGCAATAATTAGAAAATCGGTTTATAATCAGCAAATTTTTTCAAAAATGAGTTGACAGGGAACGTATTCAACGTATAACATATATAAGTATTTGGTATGTTCTAAATATGTTACAAATTACAAGAAATTATATCTGTTTGGAGGAATTATATAACATGAAAAAGACAAAGATCATTTGTACAATGGGTCCGAACACCAATGACAGAGAGCTTGTTAAGCAGATGGCTCTTGCCGGAATGGATATCGCAAGATTCAATTTTTCACACGGTGATCATGAGGAGCAGAAGGGCAGAGTGGACATAATCAAGAGCGTAAGAGACGAGCTTGGAATTCCAATCGCTATGCTTCTTGATACAAAGGGACCTGAGATCCGTACAGGTGTCCTTAAGGATGATATTAAGCTTGATATCAAGGATGGTCAGAAGTTCACACTTACAACAAGAAATATTGTCGGTAATGAGAATGAAGTATCTATTACTTATTCGGGTCTTCCTGCTGATGTAAGCAAGGGTAACATAATACTTATTGATGATGGTCTTATCGAACTTCATGTTGAGGAAGTAGTTAACGGAACAGATATTGTATGTAAGGTTATAAATGGCGGACTTCTCGGACAGAAGAAGGGTGTTAACGTACCTAACGTAAGCATACGCCTTCCTGCTATCACAGATAAGGATAAGGATGATATCTTATTTGCAATCGAGCAGGGTTATGATTTCATCGCAGCATCATTTGTTCGTAATGCTGCATGTATTCAGGAGATTAAGGAGATCCTCTGGTCACATGACTGTGACATTCCTGTAATTGCCAAGATTGAGAATGCAGAGGGTATTGCCAATATCGATGAGATTATCAAGGTCAGCGATGGCATCATGGTTGCCCGTGGTGATATGGGTGTTGAGATTCCTGCACAGGATGTTCCTCATATCCAGAAGATGATTATTAAGAAGTGTAACGCAGCTTATAAGCCTGTTATCACAGCTACACAGATGCTTGACTCAATGATGCGTAATCCACGTCCTACAAGAGCTGAGGTGACTGATGTTGCCAATGCTATCTATGACGGAACAGATGCAGTAATGCTTTCAGGTGAGACTGCTCAGGGTAAGTATCCTCTTGAGGCTGTTAAGATGATGGCACAGGTTGCTGAGACAACAGAGCAGCATCTTGACCTCCATCTTCTTGAGAATGCAAAGCTTCACAGCAGAAGAGGAATCTCAAGCGCTGTCAGCAATGCAGCAGTAAGTACGGCAGCAAGCCTTAATGCTAAGGCAATTATCTGTCCTACAATGTCAGGCTTCACAGCAAGACTTATCTCAAAGCTTAAGCCTGCACAGACAATCATCGGTGCATCACCTAATGAGGATGTACTTCGTAAGATGCAGCTTTACTGGGGTGTACGTCCGCTTAAGACTGCTCAGGAACGTTCATCAGACATGATTTTCCAGCATGCAATTGATGTTGCTGAGAATGCTGGTTACATTGAAGAGGGCGATACAGTAGTTATGACAGGCGGTGTTGCTACATCACCTACATCTTCAAGACGCGGTCTTACTAACATGATAAGAGTACAGTCAGTATAATATCTGACCGGTATAATGATACAGAATGTGCATAAAGCATGCAGATACATGTTTTATGCACATTTTTTTACGCGGGCAGAGCACCGGATTGCAGATTTGACTGCAGCCGGATTATGCCATGTGGGATGGGGATATATATGAAGTGGTTAATCAAAATTGCAGCATGGATTCCTGCAATAGTAATGGCAGTCATGATTGGCAGCTTTTCGGGACAGGACGGCAATGAATCACAGGGACTGAGTAACCGTGTGGCTGAATGCATTGTCCTGACCGCTGAAAAAGTTAATATAGTTTCGCCGGAGGATGATTATGAACGGCAGAGGATGATAGAGGATTTACAGTTCCCGATAAGAAAATGCGCACATATGACAGAGTATGCGGTATTTACCTGTTTTGTGCTGATTGGCTTTTATGCATGGGGGCAGCGGGGCGCAATGCTGTATGTTATGGGGCTTGCGGTAACATTTTTATATGCGTCCTCAGATGAGATACATCAGCTGTTTATTCCGGGAAGGAGCGGACAGTTTACAGATGTTCTGATAGATACTTCAGGAGGGCTTGCGGCAATCCTTGTTGTAATGGCTGCTGCGGCACGAATAAGAAAGCATAATGATACGAATACTTAATATATGAACGGAGGATTGCCATGCGTAAAAAAATACAGGACAGAATATATAATTTTTCGTATATTGCAGAGATAGTAATATCACTTATAATATTTATTATTATTGCACTTGGAATTGCACGTGTTGCAATGGATCTCATTAATCCGGACATTTCGTGGAATAATGCTGATGCACTCGGATATTTCCTTAACAGGCTTCTTATGCTTGCGGTTGCGACGGAGTTTATTAAGATGCTTTGCAGACATACAGCAAGCTCTGTTATCGAGGTACTTCTGTTTGCAACGGCACGTCAGATGATAGTTGAGCATTATTCACCTGTTGAGACACTTATAAGTGTGGTTGCAATTGCATGTCTGTTTGCAACGAGGAAATATCTGCTGCGCAGATCCGATGAGAAGGAAAATGAGACTGACCATCTGTAAAGCATGTAAATAAAATATTTAGGATGAAATATTTAGATATAAAATTATGTTGATTTTATCTGTAAAATTGCATATAATAATTATTAACAGAACCCAACACGCCTCTCAACGATGCGGACCATGTTGGGTCTTTTAATTATGAGGGGATAATGCATGGGGGATTTGAAGAAACATCAGCCGCCTATGACAATTGATGAACAGATTGCAAATTTAAAAAACATTGGATTGATTGTCAGTGATGAGGCATATGCAAGGAAAATACTTAACGATATTTCATATTTCAGATTAATAAAAGCGTATAGTCTTAATTTGAAACAAAAAAACGGATGCTATAATGCAGATACAACATTTGAAGAAATAGTCAGCTTATATTTGTTTAATGCGAATTTTAGGCAGCTTGTATTTCCTCAAATTGAAAAAGTTGAAATAAACGTCAGATGCCGTGTATCAAATTATTTTGCAGAGCAGTATGGAGCGTTGGGATATTTACAATGTGAAAATTTCGCAGATGATATATATCATTCTGAATTTTTGAATGATATGAGATTGGAAATTGGAAGAAATTCAAAGTCACCATTTGTCAGAAACTTTCGAGAACATTATGAGGGTGGCAAATTACCAATTTATGCAATTGTAGAGTTATTTAGCTTTGGAACATTATCAAAGTTTTATAAAAATATGATTAACAAGGATAAGAAGGCTGTTGCAAAGACATTTGGTGTTGGATATACATATTTTGAAAGCTGGCTTGAAAGCATTGCATATGTAAGAAATATTTGTGCGCATTATGGACGGCTGTATAATGCAAAGTTAACTAAGACACCAATCTTATACAAAGAATATACACAGTCAGGGATAAGTAATAACAGAATATATGGAGTGCTTTTGTGTCTCAAGCATTTATTGATAACAGATGCGCATTGGAAGGCATTTGTTGATGATATTGAGCTGTTATTTGATAAATATGAATGTGTTAATATTGTAACAATGGGATTTCCTGATAATTGGAAGAGATTATTGCTTGAAAGTGATATGTAAAAATCTATTGACGAAATCAGTCCTATTATGTATAATGCAAAATATCTGAATAAACAAATGCAATGAAGGGAATAAGTAATTTCGCATCGGAAGCAACAGAAAGCAGCCGGTTGATGAGAGGCGCAGTGAAAGTACGGAATGAATACCTCCCTGAGCAGCTTTACTGAACAGTATTGGATGATAGCTGATAATAACCGACAATAACGTAACCGACAATAACGGTGGCGATATCAGTATATACTAACTAGGTAAAGACGGAATGGCAGACGTTAACCTGCTTTGAGTATGAATGTACATCAATCAATACTTGATAAGATATGCAGCGTGAGCTGTATGTGAATAAAGGTGGTAACACGGGAAGAGCCCTCGTCCTTTTGGATAGGGCTCTTTTTAGAATTAAAAAGGAAGAGGACTAAGACATGACAATCTATGATGAACTTGTAGCGCGCGGACTTATCGCGCAGGTAACAGATGAGGATGAGATTAAGGAACTTATCAATAACGGTAAGGCAACATTCTACATTGGCTTTGACCCTACAGCGGACAGCCTCCATGTAGGACACTTTATGGCACTCTGTCTTATGAAGAGACTTCAGATGGCAGGCAATAAGCCGATAGCACTGATTGGCGGAGGTACAGCCATGATAGGTGACCCTTCGGGACGTACTGATATGCGCCAGATGATGACGGTTGAGACGATTAACCACAATGTTGAATGCTTTAAGAAGCAGATGGCAAGATTTATTGATTTCTCAGACGGCAAGGCGCTTCTTGTAAATAACGCAGACTGGCTTATGAACCTGAACTATGTTGATGTGCTTCGTGAGGTTGGACCGCATTTCAGTGTAAACAGAATGCTTACGGCAGAATGTTATAAGCAGAGAATGGAGAGAGGTTTAAGCTTCCTTGAGTTCAACTACATGATAATGCAGAGTTATGATTTCTATATGCTGTACCAGAAGTACGGATGTAATATGGAATTCGGCGGAGATGACCAGTGGAGCAATATGCTTGGCGGAACAGAGCTTATCAGAAGAAAGCTTGGTAAAGACACATATGCAATGACAATTAATCTTCTCCTTAATTCAGAGGGCAAGAAGATGGGTAAGACGCAGTCAGGCGCAGTATGGCTTGATGCCAATAAGACAACACCTTATGAGTTCTACCAGTACTGGAGAAATGTAGCCGATGCTGATGTAATCAAGTGTCTCAAGATGCTTACATTCCTTCCTCTTGAGGAGATTGAGAAGATGGAGAGCTGGGAAGGCTCACAGCTTAACAAGGCTAAGGAGATTCTTGCATATGAGCTTACAAAGCTTGTACACGGCGAGGAAGAGGCACAGAAGGCTGACGCTGCTGCCAAGGCACTGTTCGCAGGCGGTGGTGACACATCTAATATGCCTTCTACAAAGCTTGAGGATGCTGACTTTGAGGACGGCGCAATTAATATTGTTACACTTGTTCACAAGACAGGAATTGTTGCATCACGTTCAGAAGCAAGAAGAGCGGTTGAACAGGGCGGTATTACTCTCGATGGAGAGAAGATTGCAGACATTAACGCGGTAATTGCAAAGGACAGATTCGCAGGTGAAGGACTTGTACTTAAGAAGGGTAAGAAGACTTTCCACAAAATTACTGTTTAATTAATACTTAATTTATAAAAACTGCACAAATGAGCATTGATTTTACTCCTGAAAAATGTTAAAATTGTATTTACAAAAGAACAATAGAATAACCAAAGGGGTTAGGCAGTCTTAGCAGGCTGTTGTTCATTTGTGGGAGACCGGGCGAAGACAACGGATGCATGACCAAAAGGATGGTCTGCAGGCGCTTATTTGCCCGGTATTTTTTATATGTGACTATGTGTGGGTTTATAATATGTGATGATGCAATGCCGGATGGAGGGTACAGCTATGGGAAACACGGACGTTAAACAGAATTCAAAGGGCTTTGTGGTTGGCGGATATACATTCGAGACAAAAGAAGAGGCTGATGCTGCAAAGGAAGAACTTGAGGCAATAAAGTATCTTTCATCAAAGGCTGATTATAATGATATAGGACAGGTGTACAGGCTTTATAACAATATACTGGATAAGCAGTTATTCAGGTCTCCTGTCGGGATGGATTACATTAAGAAGCTCCAGCAGCAGCTTTACAAGAGCAAGGCAGTGCCTAATGGACAGATAAGACCGATACCGATTAATGTTGAGACACAGCAGGCAATGGATGACAGAAGGGAAGCGCTTAGCAGCAGAGGAAAAGTTAAGGAACTTCAGCGTGAAGTGTTCATGTATAAGAGCCGTTTTAACAAGTCAGTAATAATTAATGTCGCACTTGTTATTATTATAATTGTTATGATTGCTATAACTGCGACAAGCTCCAATCCCAATATACTCAATTATGAGACAAAGCTTCAGGACAAATATTCGTCATGGCAGGAAGAACTTGACCGGAGACAGAAAGTAATTGAACAAAAAGAGAAGGAACTTCACATTTCCGACAATAATATGAAGTAAAATTCAAAAATACAGAACAATTAAAAAATTGGAATGGAGTTAGATATGGATAAGATGAAGATACTTGTTGTGGATGACGAGAGCAGAATGAGGAAGCTTGTTCATGATTTCCTTGCAAGGAACAATTATGATGTTATAGAGGCAGCCAACGGAGAGGAAGCGCTTGATATATTTTACGAAGACAAAGATATTGCGCTTATAATACTTGATGTGATGATGCCTAAGATGGATGGATGGGAAGTCTGCGCGGAGATAAGGCGTAATTCAAAAGTGCCTATAATAATGCTTACAGCCAAAGGTGAGGAACGTGACGAACTTCAGGGCTTTGAACTCGGAGTTGATGAATATATTTCCAAGCCGTTCAGCCCGAAGATTCTTACTGCAAGAGTTGATGCAATAATACGAAGAGTATATTCCAAGGATGCCGGAGAGATTATTGAGATTGGCGGAATTGAGATGGATAAGTCGGCTCATGTAGTTAAGATAGACGGTCAGAAGATTGACCTGAGTTTCAAGGAATTTGAGCTGCTTGAGTATTTTATAGATAATAAGGGAATCGCACTTTCAAGAGAGAAGATTCTTAATAATGTGTGGAATTATGATTATTTTGGAGATGCAAGAACAATAGATACACATGTCAAAAAGCTCCGCAAGAAGATGGGAGAGAAGGGAGAATACATTAAGACAATCTGGGGTATGGGCTACAAATTTGAAGTATAAAGCTTTGATTTGTATGATATTTGTAAAATAATTGTAAGATAAATGGTGTAAAATATAATAATTGTGTGGTTTGGATAAAGAAACAGGACAAGTAAAGAAAAAAATCGCAAAAATTACCAAAAAATGTCGAAAAAGTATTGAAAATTTTTATAATTGTACTATAATGTGTGCATAAATAAAATACTCGATCGGAGGTGTTTCTTATGATTAGTTTCTTTATTTGTCTTGCTTTACTTATTGGAGGGTATTTTGTCTATGGTAAGATTGTAGAAAATACATTCGCACCGGATGACAGAGAGACCCCGGCAGTAAGAATTAATGATGGCGTAGACTATGTAGTAATGCCAAAGTGGAAGCTGTTCCTTGTACAGCTGCTTAACATCGCAGGTCTTGGACCAATATTTGGTGCAATGCAGGGTGCACTTTGGGGACCTGTAGTATTCTTATGGATTACATTTGGTACAATATTTGCAGGTGGTGTGCATGATTACTTCTCAGGTATGCTTTCGGAACGTAATGATGGTGCATCTATCTCTGAGGTATGTGGTATCTATCTCGGAGGAGTAATGAAGAATGTAATGCGTGTATTCAGTGTCGTGCTTCTGGTTATGGTTGGTACGGTATTCGCTGTCGGACCTGCGGGACTTATAGTTACTCTTCTTAAGAATGGCGGAGTGACAGGAATGTTAACAAGTTCAGAGATGTGGCTCTGGATAATACTTGCTTACTACTTCATTGCAACATTTATCTCAATTGATAAGATTATCGGACGTATATATCCTTTGTTTGGTATCTGCCTTATCATTATGGCGGTAGGTGTTATATTCGGTATATTCATTCATCCGGAATTCACAATACCTGAGATATGGTCACATTTCTACAACATGCATCCAAAGGGAACTCCTGTATGGAGCTTCATGTTCATAACGGTTGCCTGTGGTGCTATATCAGGTTTCCATTCAACACAGTCACCTCTTATGGCACGTTGTATGAAGTCTGAGAAGCAGGGTCACTTCGTATTCTACGGTGCAATGGTTGCAGAAGGTGTTATAGCTCTTATCTGGGCAGCAGCAGGATGTGCAATCTATGAAGTAAGCGGCGGCTTAAGCACAGGACTTAGTGCAGTTCTTGCAAGCGGACAGTCAGCAGCTATATATGATGTCTGCATCAAGACGATGGGCAGCGTTGGTGTTGCACTTGCAATGATTGGTGTTATTGTATGCCCTATAACATCAGGTGATACGGCATTCAGAAGTGCAAGACTTGTTCTTGCAGACTGGTTCAAGATTGACCAGAATAAGTTCTCCAAGAGACTTATCCTCTGCGTTCCTCTTCTTGCAGTCGGCGCATTTGTAGGACATCTGGATTATTCAATTGTATGGAGATATTTCAGCTGGACTAACCAGACACTTGCAATGATAGTTCTCTGGACAGCCAGCATGTATCTGTTCCGTGAGAAGAAGAACTACTGGATTACAGCGGTTCCTGCAACATTCATGAGTGCAGTTTCAATGACATATTTCTTCTGCGCACCTGAATGTCTCCATCTTTCAACAACAATAGCTTATCCGGTAGGACTTGTCCTTGCTGCTTTGTTCCTCGGAATATTCATATATGCAACAAAGAAGCAGCCAAAGCCTGCTAAGAACTGATTTGAGATGAATCAATAATTATTTACATTAATTTACATAACAGCGTTGGCAGAATGGAGATGAGTGTATGATATTTAAACCACAGAGGCTGGGCAGCACCGCCCTCCGGGAAGAAGAGCTTGTCAGTGATAAGAAAGCATGCAGAAAGTTCGGACCATGCGGAGTAGGAAAGAAGGCAATATATCTTAACAGTTTCTATATAGACAGACAGTATTATGTACCTATCAGTTCTGTATCGAGAATCTTTAAGAGAGTTGCCATGAGCAAAGGAGGATTCACAGGCAAGGGAGTGTTCGGCTCTCTGCCCTACCTTGTGGTTGAATATGATGACGGCAGAGAAAAACAGTGCAATTTTAAGCGTGAGGAAGATGTCGACAGACTGATTGCTTATATTGAACAGGAATTCCCGGATATCCCGGTACATAGTGCCGAAGCGCAGAGAAAGCTTGATGAGAAGGCGAGAAGGCTTGCTCTTAAACAGCAGGAAAGAGATATATCGGATGAGGCAAAGGCTGATATAGCAATGCTCGAAAAAGCTGAAAAATATCTGCATGGAAAGTCTGATCTGTATCTTAATCTCAGCCAGTCAGCAAAGAAAAAGAGAGTATATGAAAGAAGTAATCCGGCATATAAGTGGGTGGCACTTGCGATAACCATTATGGGAGTGGCAGCATTTGTATATGGAATATATGCCATGGCAACACAGGCCGGGCTCGGAGTATATTTTCTGTTGTTCGGACTTGCAGCGATATTCCTGTTTTCCGGTGCCAGTGTTCTTCCAACATCACATAATAACAGAAGGTATATTGAAGGACGTCTGTTAAAAGCAGTCGATGACATGGAATCATATATTAAAAAGTATCCTGATTTTCCGGTCCCTGCATGTTACGCACATCCTGTAGTGCTTAAGAGAATGCAGGAGATACTTAGGGAAGGCAGGGCTGATACGATTCCTGAGGCACTCAGAATCCTTAAGGAAGACCTTAAGGCACTTAATTCAAGTGTGGTTGTTGAACAGGAAGAGTATGACGAGGTTGTAGCAATTAAACCGATGTTTTTAGTTATGGATTATAAGTAGATATATAATTAATGTTAATGCTGACAGGGAGGCGGAATGAATTCCGTTCTCCCTGTCAGCATTATTCACATTAAGTTCACACCGGGAGTATATTATATCCGTATAGTGTGAAAAATCAGGATAAATATAAGCATAAAGCGGACACGGAGGTTACGGATAATATGCATCATTCACTTAAGACTAAGATAATGATTCTGCTGGCAGCGATGGTCACAGGACTTGTGCTGCTCATACTTGCGATAAATAGCACATTTATAACGAGATTTTACAGTAACGAGAAGAAACGTGATATTGTGCATGCGTATAATGAAGTGGGAGAGATTCTTGCAAAGTATGAGAATTGTGAGATTGATGCATCGGAGATGAGTAACAGAATAGAGAAGGTGACTAATCCTGTTGGTGTATCGCTTTTTATAGTTGACAGTGGATGGAATACCATATACTCATCAAAGAATCAGGGCGGAGTAGATGACAGGGACAGAATGGTTGACAGTATCTTTGCCAAGCCTTCAGAAAAAATCGATATAATCGAGAAAAAAGAGAATTATACCGTGCAGAAGGCATATGACAAGAAGATGGGAGACTATTATATTGAAATATGGGGAAGCTATGCCGGATGTAATTCGGAGAACTATATTGCGATGCTCAGAATGCCTGTGCAGAGCATAAAAGAGAGCATTGCGATATCAAACAGATTTATTGCATATGTAGGACTTGCGGTGGGCTGCACAAGCATAGTGGTTGCGTATGTATTTTCAAGTTATATAACAAAGCCTGTAAAAGAACTAAGCAATATTGCTGAGCGGGTGGCTGAGATGGATTTTACAGCCAGATATACAGGCAATGATAAGAGTGAGATAGGGCTTCTGGGAAACAGCATTAATGCAATGTCAGAGAAGCTTGAGCGCAACATATCACAGCTTAAGAGTGCTAATATTGAGCTGCAGAAAGATATAGAGAATAAGAATAAGATAGACGAGAGCAGAAGGGAATTTCTGTCTAACATTTCACATGAACTTAAGACACCTATAGCACTGATACAGGGGTATGCTGAAGGACTTAAGGAGGGGATAAGCGACGATCCTGAGAGTATGGATTTTTACTGTGATGTAATTATGGATGAGGCATCGAAGATGAATGACATGGTCAGGAAGCTTCTTACACTTAACCAGATGGAGTGGAATGAGGAGCCTGTTATTGAAAGATTCAATGTGACGGAGCTTATACAGTCGGTTATCAGCAATAATGGCATAAGAACATCACAGAATGGGATAAATGTCATATTTGACCAGAAGGAACCTGTATATGTGTGGGGGGATGAGTACAAGATTGAGGAGGTCGTAACTAATTATTTCAGCAATGCCATTAATCATTGCGAGTTTGATAAGGTTATAAAGGTTGCTATAGAAAAGAATGAGGATACCGTAAGAGTATCTGTATTTAATACCGGAAAGAATATTCCGGAAGAGGATATACCTAAGATATGGGACAAGTTCTATAAGGTCGACAAAGCGAGAACAAGAGAATACGGCGGTAACGGAATCGGACTTTCTATCGTAAAGGCAATAATGGAGTCAAACAACAGCGGATACGGGGTGATTAACCATTCTAACGGAGTTGAGTTCTGGTTTGAACTGGATTGCAAAAATGAATAACTGATGGTATAATATTTAAAGTATGGAAAGATTTGTATTATAGTATGGTTATTAAGCTTTACGGATTAGAATGAGGATTCCTGTATGAAAACAAATACAATTAAAAAAGCCGCACTTAAGGCATCGGTTATACCGCTTACGGCAGCAGCTCTTATGCTCGGCGGCTGTGGCAGCAGTGTGAAGGTAACATCCGAACAGAATGACCTTATTGCAGAATATATCGGCGGCACGCTGATGAAGTATTCTTATGAGAATGAATGGAAGTACATAAAAGTTAATGACAATATAACTAATTTTGAGAGACCGACCGGAAGCGCAGCAACGGGAAGCCAGCAGACAACGCAGTCAGGACAGAAAGCTACACAGTCTGCCACACAGCATGGACAGAAGCCGACATCCTCTGCGACACCGGGGTCTATGTCAGATCTTGCAGCTGCGATGAATCTTGATGGGATTACAATATCATATTCGGGTTACACTGTAGGTAAGAATTATCCTGAGGAAAGCGATACACTGTCTGTAAGGGCAATTTCAGGAAAGGACATTGTGGCTGTTGAATTCAATCTTAAGAATACAACGGGAAGTAATATTGTCTGCAATACTGCACCGCTTGGTGTCGTGATGAAGCTTTCGGTTAATGGCGGCGCAGGCGTGGCAGAATACGCAACTATGCTTAAGAATGACCTTAACACGCTTTCGGATGTTACAATAGCACCCGGAGAAGACTATAAGGCTGTTGTATTATTCATGATATCAGAGAAGAATGCAGAAGAGATATCGAGTCTTACATTGTCATTAAGCGGACAGGGAGTGAGCCCGGTTAAGATTACACTCAAATAATATAATGACAAGGATTTGTATATATAATGACAGAATATAGAGAGAATACGCTTGATGTGGACACATATCTGGGACTAAGGGAGCGTGTCGGATGGAAGAAGCTCACAAGGGCTCAGGCGCAGAAAGCGATTGATAACAGTCTGTATATTGTGACGGCATATATTGACGGGGAGCCTGCAGGAATGGGAAGAATTGTGGGTGACGGAGCAGTAATATGTTATGTGCAGGATCTGATAGTAGTTCCCAATACGCAGCATAACGGGGTCGGAAGCACTATACTCGGTATGCTTAAGGAGTATGTTGCCGGAATAACAGCTGAAGGCACAGAGATGATGTTTGATCTTATGTGTGCCAAGGGACGTGAGACGTTCTATACAGGACACGGATTTATTGCACGGCCTACAGAGAAGCTGGGACCCGGAATGATTCAGTATATAGACAAGCGCAATATGTGAATGTACTGGCGGGGTGTAATTCCCATATAATATTTAAAGTCCCTCTGAAAATGAGCCTGGTCTGAGTAATTGAGATTCTCAATGAATGAAGAATTACTCTGACCGGGATTTTTTTGTATCTCACGAAGTGCACAGTGCAGGCGGGTCATGCGGCAGTAGGACTTGGGACTGTATCCGAGATACCTGTCGAACAGACGCGTTATATGGCGTGTTGAGTATACGAATTCATCTGCAAGGAATGCCACTGAAGCTGCACCGCGGCTGTCACGTATTATCGACATCATATCGCACAAAGGCCCGGCAGCATCTGATGTGAAGAAATGTTCCGGCTTTATCAGTGTTATTGTGATATGGGAACCCGGCATTAGTTCTGCAAGACTGATATCAGACGGCGAGCTGAGCGTATGTATAAATACGGGTTCTCTGTGATTATCAGCTGTTATGCGTATGACATGCTCATCCGGGATAAAACGTATAACAGAACCGGCAATTGCAGATGCATCTGAGCTGCGGAAATCAACGTAACATTCCAATGCTTCATCTGAAAATGTGATATCTGCAATAGGGTTGAGCTGATAGAAGACGAATGGCTGTGAAGCCATGAATTCAATGACTGCTTCTGATTTTAATTCCTGTTTTGATTCATGTTTCAATACATGCACTGCTTTCTGCACACGGACCGCGTCCATGCAATATGCGGTTTGGCGGAATAATGCATAAGTGCAAGTCTATGTGGCTTTTGTGATTATAAAATGAAGTTTTATTAAGAATACTAAACACTTTATTAAAAGTCAATAAAATGATGTCCGATTTTTTCAATATTTTTTAAAAATGGATATGTATTATATGTGCATAAACATGAATAAAGCGAACACAAATGCGTGTAATTTTCTTCGGAAAGTTGCACGCATTTTTTTATGCAGATTATGACCGCGGCTGCTACGCGGCAGGTGTGCATTTCCAGAAGCCTGAAGGCCAAGGGTGGGAGAGTGATGTGTGAGCAGCATTCAAATAAATATGAAACAGGGAGGATTATGTTATGGAATTTAGTTCAGTAAACACAATCTGGGTGCTTGTAGGCGCCGCATTAGTATTCTTTATGCAGGCAGGATTCGCAATTCTTGAGTCAGGTCTGACAAGAGCTAAGAATGCCGGTAACATCATTATGAAAAACCTTATGGATTTCTGTATCGGTACTCCGGTATATTGGATAATTGGATTTGGTATTATGTTCGGAAGTACATCTCCGTTGTTTGGCTCAATGGATCTGTTCACTCTTGGCAGTTATGCAGATGTTCTTCCTTCAGGAGTTCCAAAGTATGCATATGTTATCTTCCAGACAGTATTCTGCGCAACAGCAGCAACTATCGTGTCAGGAGCTATGGCAGAGAGAACAAAGTTCAGTGCATACTGCATTTACAGTTTTCTGATTTCACTTATTGTATATCCTGTATCAGGTCACTGGATATGGGGCGGCGGCTGGCTTGCACAGCTTGGCTTCCATGATTTTGCAGGCTCTACGGCAGTACATATGGTAGGCGGATGTGCAGCACTTATCGGTGCGGCATTCCTTGGACCTCGTATCGGCAAGTTCACAAAGGACGGCAAGCCTAAGGCAATTCTCGGACATAACCTTACAATGGCAGCACTTGGTGTATTTATTCTCTGGTTCTGCTGGTTTGGATTCAACGGATGTTCAACAGTTGCAATGGATACAGATGAAGCTATGGTAAGCGCAGGTCTTATCTTCTACAATACAAACCTTGCAGCAGCAGTTGCAACATGTACAACAATGATATTTACATGGATCCGTTATAAGAAGCCTGATGTTTCAATGTCACTTAACGGTACACTTGCAGGTCTTGTAGCAATTACAGCCGGATGTGATGTGATGGATCCGTTCGGTGCAGCCGTAACAGGTATAGTTGCAGGTATTATAGTAGTACTTATAGTAGAACTTCTTGATAAGGTCCTTAAGATTGATGACCCTGTCGGTGCTGTAGCAGTTCACTGTGGTAACGGTGTCTGGGGTACAATAGCTGTCGGCCTTTTTGCAACAGATGGCGGTCTCTTCTACGGTGGCGGCTTCAGATTCCTTGGAATCCAGATACTTGGTGTTGTATCAGTACTTGCATGGGTAACAGTATGTATGGTAATTATATTTACAGTGCTTAAGAACACAGTCGGTCTTCGTGTATCAGCCAAGGAAGAGATTGAAGGTCTTGATGCAACAGAGCATGGACTGGCAAGTGCATATGCAGGATTTGCATTCTCAACAAATGACCTTGATGATGGCGGTGAGACAATTGAGCTTGGCTCAGAGACAGTTGAAAAGTCAGTCCCTGTTACTATGAAAGCTTCACTCAACAACAGTGACGCTAAGATTACTGAGGTTGAGATTATCATGAAGCAGGCTAAGTTCGAGGCTCTCAAGAAGGCGATGAACGACCTTGGTGTAACAGGTATGACGGTAACACAGGTTCTTGGATGTGGTGTCCAGAAGGGTGCTACAGAGTACTATCGTGGTGTTGAGGTTGAGATGAACCTTCTTCCTAAGATTAAGGTTGAGATGGTAGTTGCCAAGGTTCCTGTGCTTGATGTAATCAATACAGCCAGAAAGGTTCTCTACACAGGACACATCGGTGATGGCAAGATCTTCGTACATGACATCGAGGATGTTGTTAAGATTCGTACAGGCGAGACAGGATATGATGCTCTTCAGGGTGCGGATGATTTCTAAAATGTAGTTCTGATGACTACAAAGTGCTGATAATAAATAATAAAAATGCTGAATGATTGATAATGAAGGCTCAGCTGGCGGATATTGTGCAGTCCGCCGGCCGGGCTTTTTTTAATATCTTTATGGGGGAGCTTTATTGGGATTGCAGGAGCAGGCTTACATAGTATATAATAGTATGGAAATTATAATAAATAGTTTTAAAGGAGTAGAATATGAATAGGGTTAAAGATTTTTTGAATATGATATTGAAGAATATCATATTCGTGCTTGCAGCTGTCGTTGCCGGCACAGTAATTATGATTGCGGTGCAGTGCCTGCCTGCCGGCACAATTAAAAAGCATGTCAGCGAGTCAGCAGATGTATTCAGAAGCGAGGGCAGTTATAAGGCGCTGTTTAAAAGATATCCGTGGATTACTGTACTTGATAATTATACGGATGCAACGATGCTTACGGAGTGTGTGGCAGCGGATGAGAACAGAGGTGTGGCATATAATGCGATGAATGCTGCCTATTATCTTCCGACGGATATATATAAAAAGCCTTCAGATGCACTTGTGATATATGCAGATGGACAGAATGAATACTATCAGCAGGAATATGCAAGATATTGGCATGGATATAAATTATTCCTCCGGCCGCTGCTGCTGGTATTTAATTATTCGGGCATAAGGATTATAAACGGAATAATTGCAGGTCTGGTAACACTGGCTGCATTATGGGCAGTAGCAAGAAGATTCGGGGTAAAATACCTTATTGCTTATATGGCTGCAATCATATGCATGTCACCGTGGGTTATTCCATTTTCAATGCAGAATTCTTCTATATATTACATAATGAATATAGGTGTAATATGGCTGTGTCTGGACAGCAGGATTACAATGGAAAGCTTCAGAATGCCGGTAGTACTGCTTGTTATGGGAATTATGACCGCGTTTTTTGATTTCCTCACATATCCTGTGGCATCGCTCGGAGTGCCACTTACGATATGCGCGATTATGATGAAGAATGAAAAGCTTACAGATGAATTATATGTGCTTTTTAAATGCTGCGTCTCATGGGCAATGGGGTATGGTCTTATGTGGGCAGGCAAATGGGCTGCAGGCTCTGTTATTCTTCACAGGAATGTTATTGATAATGCTATTAACCAGATTAATTACAGAAGCGGCAATATGCATGAAAATGTAATCATGGGATATATGATAAATGAAAAGATATTTTTCTTTGAAAAGATTGAAAATCCATTCAAAACAGCATGTGTTGATTATGTACTGGCAATTATGGGAGCAATTATAGCTGTTTCATTTATACTTATGATTATTTATAGAAATGAGCAGTTGAAGAGAAAAAAGAATCTGCTCATATTTGGATTTATAGCATTGCTGCCGATAGCGTGGTATTGTGTTGTCGCAAATCATACGATAGTGCACTGGTTCTTTGTGTTCAGGGGACTTGTGGTATTCTTTTTTGCAATGTTTGCGTACTGCATGACGTGTTTTGGAAAACGGAATGATGCAGAAATGATGCAGAAAGAACGGAAAATTTGACAAAGGTTTAACAAGTTTTTTGTATACGACACGCATTTATTAAAATTGACGAAAATTTTCATTATGTGCTTTACTTTTTAGGCTATTGATAATAAAATAAGGTTAACAGAAATGAATAATTTCTATTAATAAAGAAAGAAAGAGGTATTCATTCATGGCAAGAAAAATGAAAACTATGGATGGTAACACAGCTGCCGCTCACGTATCTTATGCGTTCACAGAAGTAGCTGCCATCTATCCTATCACACCTTCTTCACCAATGGCTGATTATACAGATCAGTGGGCAACACAGGGAAGAAAGAACATCTTCGGAGACACTGTTAAGTTATTCGAGCTTGAGTCAGAAGGTGGTGCTTCAGGTGCATTCCATGGTGCTCTTGCAGCAGGTGCACTTACAACAACTTATACAGCTTCACAGGGACTTCTTCTTATGATCCCTAATATGTATAAGGTAGCAGGTGAGTTGCTCCCTGGCGTTATTGATGTATCAGCCAGAGCACTTGCAAGCCATGCACTTTCAATCTTTGGTGATCACCAGGATATCTATGCATGTCGTCAGACAGGTTTTGCAATGCTTTGCAGCTCAAGTGTTCAGGAAGTAATGGACCTTGGTGCAGTTGCACATCTTGCAGCTATCAAGGGACGTGTTCCATTCGTTCACTTCTTCGATGGTTTCCGTACATCACATGAGATTCAGAAGATTGAGATGTGGGACTACGAAGACCTTAAGGAAATGTGTGATATGGATGCAGTTGCTGCATTCAAGAAGAGAGCTCTTAATCCGGAGCATCCTGTACTTCACGGTTCAGCTCAGAACCCTGATATCTTCTTCCAGGTAAGAGAAGCTTCTAACCCATATTATGAAGCAATCCCTGATATCGTAGAAGAGTACATGAACAAGGTTAATGCCAAGATTGGCACAGATTACAAGCCATTCAACTATGTTGGTGCTCCTGATGCAACAAAGGTTATCATCGCTATGGGTTCAGTTTGTGATACTATCGATGAGACAATTGAGTATCTTGTATCAAAGGGTGAGAAGGTTGGTGCTATCAAGGTTCGTCTGTATCGTCCATTCTCAGCTAAGCATCTGCTTGCAGTAATGCCTGAGACAGTACAGGTAATCAATGTTCTTGACAGAACTAAGGAGCCTGGTTCAATCGGTGAGCCACTTTATCTTGATGTTCTTGCAGCACTTAAGGATTCTAAGTTCGCTAATGTTACAGTTCTTAACGGACGTTACGGACTTGGTTCTAAGGATACAACTCCTGCAGACATCATCGCTGTATACAACAATACAGAGAAGAAGAACTTTACAATCGGTATTGTGGATGATGTTACTAACCTTTCACTTCCACGTACAGAGAATCCTAATACTGCTCCGGCCGGAACAACATCATGTAAGTTCTGGGGACTTGGTGCAGATGGTACAGTAGGTGCCAATAAGAACTCAATCAAGATTATCGGTGACCATACAGATATGTATGCACAGGCATATTTTGATTATGATTCTAAGAAGTCAGGTGGTGTTACAACATCACACCTTCGTTTTGGTAAGTCACCTATTAAGTCTACATACCTTATTGATAAGGCTGACTTTGTTGCATGTCACTGCCCTGCATACATGAGCAAGTATAACATGGTTCAGGATGTTAAGGATGGCGGTACATTCCTTCTTAACTGTGAGTGGTCACCTGAAGAGGTTGCAGATCACATTCCTGGACAGGCTAAGAGATATATGGCTGAGCATAATGTTAAGTTCTATATCATCGATGGTATTAAGCTTGGTAAGGAGATCGGACTTGGCGGACGTATCAATACAATTCTTCAGTCAGCATTCTTCAAGCTTGCTAACATCATTCCTGAGGATGAGGCTATTGGCTACATGAAGTCAGCAGCAGAGCATTCATATGCTAAGAAGGGTGAAGATGTTGTAAGAATGAACTTTGAGGCTATCGAGAGAGGTGCCGGAGAAGTTGTTGAAGTACCTGTTCCTGAGGAGTGGAAGAACGCTAAGGATGAGAATCTTTCTACTGTTGCAACAGAAGGAAGACCTGAGGTTCTTGACTTCGTTAACAATATCCAGAAGCCAATCAATGCATGTGAGGGTAATAAGCTTCCTGTATCTACATTCAAGAATGTTATCGACGGTACATTCCCACAGGGTACAGCAGCTTATGAGAAGCGTGGCGTTGCAGTAGATGTTCCATGCTGGAATTCAGAATCATGTATTCAGTGTAACCAGTGTGCATATGTATGTCCACATGCTGTAATCCGTCCTGTTGTTATGAATGAGGAAGAGAAGAATGCAGCTCCTGCAGGCATGAAGGTTCATGCAATGACAGGTATGCCTGGATATTACTTTGCAATGACAGTATCAGTTCTTGACTGTACAGGATGCGGTTCATGTACTAATGTCTGCCCTGGCAATAACAAGGCTGATACACTTAAGATGGCTCCACTTGAGTCACAGATGGATGAGCAGAAGTTCTTTGATTACGGACTTACTGTATCAGATAAGCCGGATGTGCTTGAGAAGTTCAAGGTTGCTACAGTTAAGGGATCACAGTTCAGACAGCCATTGCTTGAGTACTCAGGTGCATGTGCAGGATGTGGTGAGACACCTTATGCTAAGCTTATCACACAGGTTTGTGGTGACAGAATGATGATTGCCAATGCAACAGGTTGTTCTTCAATCTGGGCAGGTTCATCACCTTCAACTCCATATACAGTTAATAAGGCCGGCAAGGGACCTGCATGGGCTAACTCATTATTCGAGGATAATGCAGAGTTTGGATTTGGTATGAAGCTCGGTGCTGATGCACTCCGCAGCTCACTTAAGAATAAGCTTGATGATATTCTTGCTAATACAGATGATGCTGATATTAAGGCAGCTATCGAAGAGTACTATGCAACATACGAAGACGGCGAAGCTAACTCAGCAGCTACAGATAAGCTTGTTGCTGCACTTGAGAAGTGCGGATGCGATAAGGCTAAGGAAGTTCTTGCAGAGAAGGAATTCCTTTCAAAGAAGTCACAGTGGATTCTCGGTGGTGACGGATGGGCTTATGATATCGGCTACGGCGGACTTGATCATGTTCTTGCAGCTCATAAGGACGTCAATGTATTCGTATTCGATACAGAGGTTTATTCTAACACAGGCGGACAGGCTTCTAAGTCTACTAACCTTGGTGCTATTGCACAGTTCGCTGCTGCAGGTAAGGATGTTAAGAAGAAAGATCTTGCTGCAATTGCAATGAGCTATGGTTACATCTATGTTGCACAGGTTGCTATGGGTGCTGATATGGCTCAGTGTGTTAAGGCAATCAAGGAAGCTGAGAGCTACAACGGACCTTCAATCATAATTGGTTATGCTCCATGTATCAACCATGGTATCCGTAAGGGTATGGCTAAGGCGATTGAGGAAGAGAAGCTTGCAGTTCAGTCAGGATACTGGAACCTGTTCAGATTCGACCCACGTAGGGAAGCAGAAGGACAGAATCCATTCGTTCTTGACAGCAAGGCTCCAACAATGGAATACAGAGACTTCATCATGGGAGAGAACCGTTACATCAACCTTAAGAAGCAGAATCCTGAGAGAGCAGAGAAGCTGTTCTCAGAGGCAGAAGCTAATGCTAAGAAGAAGTACGAGACACTCCTTAAGAAGAGCCAGCAGTAATATATGACAATGTTATGATAATAACATTGTTATGATAATAACATTGTTGTGATAATAACATTGTTGTGCAGTCTGATATGATTGCATGATGGATGACAGGCACTGTACAGGTGATAGATATATACACTTGTATGGTGCCTGTTTTTTTGTATATTAATGACAGACATTGTGCATACTAGCTCTATATAAAACGGCACAGACGGCTGATGCCGTCAATTCATGCAGTGTTCATATAATGAGCAGGATTCATATAATGAACAGAGTTCATATAGTGAAATGGAGAATGGCACAATGAGGGATTTTAGTATAAATGCAGCAGATAACGTGAAGCTTATGCAGCAAAAGCTGAGAATGGACTACAATTTTGATATTCTGTACAGGACTGTCGATATTGGTGGGAAGATGGCGGGATTTTTCTTTGTTGACGGCTTCCTGCAGGAAGATCTTATGCATAAGCTTATGCAGTTTTTTATGGGACTGAAAGAGAATGATGTAAAGGATGTGTATACATTCCTCAAGGTCGGAATGCCATATGCGGAAGTTGAGAAGATTGATGACGCTGGCAAGGCTGTGACAGCAATACTGTCGGGAATAACGTGTGTATTTATAGATGGCTTTGATGTCGGAATTGCTATTGATGGGAGAACATATCCCGCAAGAAGTGTGGATGAGCCATGGAAAGACCGTGTGATGAGAGGCTCAAGGGATGGCTTCGTTGAGACACTTGTATTTAATGTGGCTCTGGTGAGGAGAAGAATAAGAGACCCGCTATTCTCAGCGGAGATACTTGGTGTTGGGGAACGCTCACGTTCAGATATTGTGCTTTGCTATATAGAGGATAAGGTTGATAAAAGATTTGTAAAGCAGCTCAAAAAACGTATTGAGTCTATAAAGGTTGAATCGCTTACTATGAATGTCCAGAGCCTTGCGGAATGTCTTTTGGAAAAAAGCTGGATAAATCCATTTCCTAAGTTCAAATATTCGGAAAGACCGGACACAGCGGCTGCGGCAGTGCTTGACGGCAACGTGGTTGTGTTCGTTGATAATTCGCCTGCAGCAATGATACTTCCGACGAGCGTCTTTGATGTCCTTGAAGAGGCGGATGACTTCTATTTTCCTCCGGTAGTGGGAACTTATCTGAGGTGGTCGAGATTCATCGTTACAATTGTCACAGTTTTGCTTACGCCATTCTGGCTCCTTCTTATTAATAATCCGTCATGGATACCGGAATGGCTTGATTTTATTAAGATTTCTGAAAACGTAGAGGTGCCAGTTCTTCTGCAGCTGCTGCTTCTTGAGTTCTGTATAGACGGTCTGCGTCTTGCGGCGGTGAATACGCCGACAATGATGTCAACACCGCTGAGTATTGTTGCCGGTATCGTTGTGGGAGAGTATGCCGTATCATCCGGCTGGTTCTGCCCTGAGGCAATGCTTTACATGGCGGTTGTGACGGTTGCAACTTATTCACAGGCAAGCTTTGAGATGGGGTATGCGCTTAAGTTTGTGAGAATAGTAACGCTCATTCTTACGGCATTCTTCGACCTGTGGGGCTTTGCTGCGGGGATTGTCATATGGATTCTCATGCTTGCATTTAACAATACTATATCTGGCAAGAGTTATCTTTATCCGCTTGTGCCGTTCAGGTGGAAGAGGCTTAAGAGAAAGCTGTTCAGGCTGAGACTTCCGCATGAGAATGGCTAGATTTTATATCTGTATTATGGTAAGATATTACATTATAATGTTGAGGCAGGACACCTAATATAATACAGAGGGAGAGTAGATTATGAAGTGGTTGAGAAGCATTAAGAGAGAATATGTAATTCTTGCGTGCATGATAGCTGTGCAGGTCATATATCTGACCTGCATGTTTGCTGCCAATAAGCAGGGATTTCACTCTGATGAACTGTGGGAGTATGGAATAGGCAATGCAGCATGGAATGAATACAGATATGATGGCAATGTGCTTATTCCTACTAAAACGAATGAGTGGATTGAATCAAAGCATCTTAAGGAATATATTACCGTAAGCAGAGATGAGATATTCGATTATAAGTCGGCATATATGAATTCAAGCAATGACTATAATCCGCCGCTGTCATATATGATGATGCACCTGATATGCTCTTTCTTTGTGGATAAATGGTCTATGTGGTACGGATTTGCGCTTAATATGATGTACTTTGTTGTGACACAGATATTCGTATATAAGCTTACATACAGCATAACAAAAAAAGAGTACGCGTCACTTCTTTCGGTTGCTTTCTTTGGGTTCACAATGGGAGCACAGGAGATATTTACATATATAAGATTCTATGCTCCGGGAACAATGCTTACAGTGATTGCGTTGTATTATGCGAGTGAACTGTATAATAACAGGGACAATAAGGAGACACACAAAAAGCTTCTTATAAAACTGTTCGTATTTAACCTGTTGGGATTCCTGACGCTTCACCTTGCGGTGGTTGCGGCATTTGCGATTACTGCAATGTATTGCCTTTATTATCTTGTTACAAAGAGATTCAGACTGATGTTCAAGTATGGATTCACACTGCTTGGGGCTTTTGCGGCATCGGTGGCACTGTATCCGAGAACGATATATAATCTGTTTATGCCGACGAGTGAGTATGATTATGCAATGAAGATGTATCCTAAAGATATGCAGCTGAGATACTATTGGGCGTTTATCACAAATGATATATTCGGTGTACATACTTCAATATGGCATACAATGACTTTGATGTATATCGGATATGGAATTGTGATAGCAGCTTTTTTTGTGGTGCCATTGATATTTGTGTTCAGAAATGAGACGTGGCTTAAGAAAATATTGGCAAAAGTATCTGATGCAGCAAAGCTTGTGTGGAATAAAGTAAAACATCCGCAATACACATATCTTGTAATGGCAGTCACAGTGTGCTTTATATTATTCATGGATTCTATAAGAACATCAGTCTATGGAATGGGCATATTTACTAACAGGTATGCATTTATTGCATATCCGATGCTTGCAATTCTGTTTGTGGCAGCTGTTACAAGTGTAGCTGTATGGATAAAAGATAAGAAAGCAATTAGAATTGTGTGCTGTATGATATGCATGCTGTTCTGTGTGCTTAGTAATATTTTATCCCATAATAATTATTACCAGAAACACCAGGAAACAGGTGTGAGTCTGAAAAATATTGAGAGTGATGCAAATTCGATTATTCTACTCAGCAAGGAATGGCTTTTAATATGTTTTACGAATGAGATAGGCGATACTGAAAAATATTTTGCAACATCATACGATTCTGCTATGAACATCGACTACAGGCTTGATTCAATTGATATGACAAAGCCATTATATCTTATTGTGGATACATCCGATATGAACAGAGGTGACTTATATCAGCAAGAAGGTAAAATACAGATTGAGGATATTGATATATATAACAGATACAAAGAAGATGATTACATTGATTTTTACCGTAATCTTGAAGGTGTGTCAAAATGTGAATTAGTTGGGACGGACGTAGTGTTTGCACGTCCGGTTGAAATATACAGACTTAATTAAAGTATTTTTTGGATATTCAAACTACAAAGTGCATACTCTTGAAAATATTGCTCAAATATGCTATTCTTAAAGTAATGTAAATTATTAGGAGGAAGATACGATGGAAGTAAGACCAGGAGCTAATCCCGTAGATGTGAAGACATATGATACTGCACGTTTGAGACATGATTTTCTTGTGCAGGATCTCTTTAATGCTAACGAGATTAAGACAATCTACAGTCAGATTGACAGAATTATAATTGGTGCAGCAATGCCAACAGATAAGGTACTGACACTTGAGGCAGGTGCCGAGCTCAGAGCTAAGTATTTCCTTGAGAGACGTGAGATGGGTATCATCAATATCGGCGGCAAGGGTACTGTGACAGTAGACGGCAAGGCTTATGAGTTCAAGTACAGAGATGGTATGTATGTAGGAATGGGAGCTAAGGAGATTACATTTGCAAGTGCAGATGCTTCAGATCCTGCTAAGTTCTATTTCAACAGTGCTCCGGCACATAAGACATACCCTACAGTATTCATTGACCCTGAGAAGGACATCCTTCCTCAGAATAAGCTTGAGCTTGGTACACTTGAGGATGCTAACCACAGAATTCTCCGCAAGTATATCCTTCCGGGGCAGGTAGAGAGCTGTCAGCTTGAGATGGGTATTACATCTCTTGAACCGGGAAGTGTATGGAATACAATGCCATGTCATACACATGACAGAAGAATGGAAGTATATCTGTATTTTGAAGTACCTGAGAATGCAGCAGTATTCCACTATATGGGTGAGCCGACAGAGACACGTCATATCATTATGCACAATGAAGAGGCAGTAATCTCACCTAGCTGGTCAATTCATTCAGCTTCAGCTACACATGCATACTCATTTATCTGGGGCATGGTTGGCGAGAATCAGGACTTCGATGATATGGACGGAGTAGATATTAAGGACTTAAGATAATGTTTTTCTGATGTACATACATTGGAATTCATTTATAAAATTAAGAAAAGGAGATTTGAAAAATGTCAGTTAATTTTTCACTTGAGGGTAAGATTGCTCTTGTAACAGGTGCATCTTACGGTATCGGTTTTGCTATCGCTTCAGGCATGGCAAAGGCAGGCGCAACAATCGTATTCAACGATATTAAGCAGGAACTTGTTGATAAGGGACTTGCAGCATACAAGGAAGCAGGAATTAATGCTCACGGATATGTATGTGATGTTACTAACGAGGCAGCCGTTAATGAACTCGTTGAGAAGATTACTAAGGAAGTCGGCCCTATTGATATCCTTGTTAACAATGCCGGTATCATTAAGAGAATCCCAATGATCGAGATGACAGCAGAGCAGTTCAGACAGGTTATCGATGTTGACCTTAACGCTCCATTCATCGTATCAAAGGCAGTTATTCCTTCAATGATCGAAAGAGGACATGGTAAGATTATCAACATCTGCTCAATGATGTCAGAGCTTGGTCGTGAGACAGTATCTGCATATGCAGCAGCTAAGGGTGGTCTTAAGATGCTTACACGTAACATCTGTTCAGAGTACGGTCAGTACAACATTCAGTGTAACGGTATTGGACCTGGATATATCGAGACACCTCAGACAGCACCTCTTAGAGAGCGTCAGGCTGATGGCTCAAGACATCCATTTGATCAGTTTATCTGTGCTAAGACACCGGCTAACAGATGGCTTAAGCCGGAAGAACTTGCAGGTCCTGCAGTATTCCTTGCTTCAGAAGCTTCAGATGCTGTTAACGGACACATTCTTTATGTTGATGGTGGTATCCTTGCTTACATTGGCAAGCAGCCACAGTAATTGCTTATTTCAGGCAGATTTACATACGGATTCGGACCTGCGTTGCAGGTCCGGATTTGTTTTACACAAGCTAAGGCTTGTAAGGCAAAGGGGATGGCATAATGAAGATGGACATGCATTGTCATACTAAGGAAGGCTCTCTGGATGCTTTTGCTACGATGGAAGAATACGTCAGCAGGCTTATGGAACTGGGCTACGATGGTATGATGATTACAGATCATAATTCATATAGAGGCTATGATAACTGGCTTACAGTCAGAGACAAGATAGAAGCAAGCCTGGGACCGGACAGGCATTTTACTGTACTCAGGGGAATTGAGTATGATACACATAATGGCGGTCATATGCTGATTGTGCTTCCGGACGGGGCAAAGTCAAGAATATTTGAAGCGAGAGGCTTATCTGTTGAGCATCTGCAGAAAGCTGTTCATGAAATGGGAGGGATAATAGGACCGGCACATCCTTATGGTAACGGATATTATGCTTTCATGAAGACACATAAGGGCAAGAAGAACCCTCACTTAATGGAGAATTTTGATTTCGTAGAGACATTTAACGGGAAAACAAATCTGCTCAGTAATAATCTTGCAGGGATTCTTGCAATGAAGTTTAATAAGCCGGGAATCGCAGGTTCTGATTCCCATGTGGCTAAAGATATGGGCACGGTATATACAATATTTGAAGAGGATATAAGAAGTAATAATGACCTCATAGATTACATCCTTGCTGGAAAGAAGACAGAGGTTGGTGGACAGGCATACATAAAACTGTACCATTTCTATACTAAGTTTATTGAAAAGTGTGGAATAGGCGGATACTGGGTATACAACAAAGTAGGTACTGTATACCGCACACCGGCAAGAAGCAGAGCCAGAAAAGAATTTCGAAAAAAATATGGGAGGTTATCACTCAGATAATAATGAAGCAGCTTAAGGGGTTTGAAAAGTCTGAACGAATAACACTTCTGATTGCAGCAGTGTGTTTTGTGGCAGGGTTAATAATGCTCGGGGCAGGAAGAGAGTGGACACTGATAGCAATAGTGCTTCTTCTCATACATGGCATTCTAATGCTCCGTGTTATGATGATACAGGCGGACAGCATACAGTCTCTTATTAATGAGAGAGAAGAATATATGCAGATACAGCGCAAAGAACGCCTGAGAGAAAGAAAAGGATGCCTTAAGGAAGAGATTGAAAAGACACATGATGAGATCAGGCAGCGAAGGGATAATGCCTGATGGGAAGAAAGACACTGCTTACAATGACAGGCGCTGTGTACATTGTGGCAGCAATTACAGCTATAGCTGTATTCCTGAAGAATGAGACTGTTACTGTGCCAAAGCAGGAGATGACGGTTCAGGCTGATGTATATATTCAGGAAGAATATATTCAGGAAGAAAGCTCACATGCGGAAGATATTGTAGTATCAGAGAATACGACAGATGCCAATATTAAGGTTTTAATAGAAACAGATGCTGTTAAGAACGACGCTTCGCAACAGATATCTGCCGGACAGACACAGGAAACACAGCACACAAAAGAGCAGGCTGCAACAACAGCTGCGTCAGCCGTGGCTGAAAAGATTACGGATTCGCCAATGCTTAATCAGGATTACAATACGCTGTACATGGCAGTTGGTACAAAGCCGACACTTACAATAAGAAAAGCTCCGGACAACGGCGGCAGTATTGCCGGGTGGCTTCCGGAAGGCAGTGAATGTGAAGTGCTGGCGGAGAATATAGGCGGATGGGTTCTTATTAGGTACAGAGGATGTACCGGATTTGTATATGGAAGTTATCTTAAACCGGTTAATGTAATACAATAATATATAGAAATGAGGACAGATATGGGCAAGATTATTCTAACAGGTGACAGACCGACAGGAAGACTTCATGTGGGGCATTATGCAGGCTCACTTAGAAGAAGAGTTGAACTGCAGAATTCAGGAGATTATGACAAGGTATATATAATGATTGCTGATGCACAGGCTCTTACAGACAATGCAGATAACCCTGAAAAAGTAAGACAGAATATTGTTGAGGTTGCACTGGATTATATGGCATGTGGTCTTGACCCGGCTAAGTCCATAATATTTATCCAGTCACAGATACCTGAGCTGTGTGAGCTTACAATGTACTATATGAATCTTGTTACTGTGTCAAGATTACAGCGTAATCCTACGGTTAAGAATGAGATTAAGATGCGTAATTTTGAGGCGAGTATACCGACAGGCTTCTTTTGCTATCCGATAAGCCAGGCGTCAGACATAACAGCATTTAAAGCAACAACGGTGCCGGCAGGCGAGGATCAGATGCCTATGGTTGAGCAGACAAAGGAGATTGTTCATAAGTTTAATTCTACATATGGAGAAGTGCTTACAGATCCTGACATCCTCCTTCCTGATAATGAAGCATGCTTAAGACTTCCGGGCATAGATGGCAAGGCTAAGATGAGCAAGTCACTGGGCAACTGCATCTATCTTTCAGAAGAGCCTGAGGATATTAAGAAGAAGGTAATGAGCATGTATACTGATCCTGAGCATATCAGAATCGAAGACCCGGGTAAGATTGAGGGTAATACAGTGTTCACATATCTTGATGCGTTCAGCAGACCTGAACATTTTGCGAGATACTGCACAGACTATGCCAATCTTGAGGAGATGAAAGAGCATTACAGGAGAGGCGGGCTTGGAGATGTTAAGGTTAAGAAGTTCCTTAATAATGTTATGCAGGAGGAGCTTGAACCGATAAGAAACCGCCGCAAGGAATTCCAGAAGGATATACCATATGTATATGAAGTCCTTAAGAAGGGCAGTGAGGCTGCACGTGAGACTGCTGCACAGACACTTCATGAAGTAAGGGATGCGATGAAGATTAATTACTTTGACGATGTTGAACTGATTAAGGCGCAGAGTGAGAGATTTGAAAATAAATAACTATTTGTGAATTAGATACAAAAAAATTAACAAAATATTCATCTTTTTGATAAAAAGTACTAGAAATAACAATAGCTGTGTGTTAATATACTTTTATGAACAATCTGTGAATATTATGTTATATGTCTGATATAGTATTCAATAAGTTAAGGGGAGAGAGGTAATGGAGACTTTTTCATATACAGCCGTTGGCGCTGATGGCAAAGAGAAAAAGGGTAGTATTGTAGCCGAGACAAGAGAAGACGCTGCCAGGAGCCTTAAGGACCAGGGGCTGTTACCTATGTCCATAGGCAAGCAGAGTGCTCTTGATAAGGATATCAATTTCTCATTTGGTAAAAAAGGTGTTAAGGTACGAGACTTAAGCGTGTTCTGCCGCCAGTTTTCCAGTATCATCAAGGCAGGTGTCAATGTTATCAATGCACTCAGCATGATGAGTGAGCAGACTGAGAATAAGAAGCTTAAGGCTGCAATCAAGAACGTACAGAGTAATGTTGAGAAGGGTGAGACACTCTCAAGTGCAATGAGGTCAGAGGGAGATATATTCCCATCACTGCTTATCAGCATGGTTGCTGCCGGTGAGGCATCAGGAAGTCTTGAAACTGCAATTGAGCGAATGGCTATCCAGTTCGAGAAGGATGCCAAGATATCGGGCATGGTTAAGAAGGCCATGATATATCCTATCATACTTATTGTAGTTATGATTGGTGTTGTTATAGCAATGATGATGTTCGTAATTCCTAACTTCATGGATATGTTTGAAGGCCTTGATGCTGAGATGCCTTTTATGACAGTTATGGTAATTAACATGAGTAACTTTATACTTGATAAGTGGTGGCTGCTGATTATTATAGTAGTAGGTATTGTATTTGCGTATAAGTCATACTATAAGACTGATGCCGGACAGCATGTGATTGACAGGATTAAGATTAAGATACCTGTATTCGGTGTCCTTACAGTTAAGACAGCATGTGCGAGATTCTCACGTATAATGTCAACGCTTCTTTCAGCAGGTATGCCAATGATCAGTGCAATAGAGATAGCAGCCGGAACTATGGATAATGTGTTATTCAAGGATGCATTACAGAAGGTCCGCAGCGGTGTTGCACTCGGTATGGGATTCTCACAGCAGATAGGTGTTACAAGACTTTTTCCTGCTATGCTTGTACATATGGTAGGTATAGGTGAGGAGACAGGTAACATTGAGGATATGCTTACCAATGTTGCCAATTATTATGATGAGGAAGTTGAACTGGCAACACAGTCTGTAACGGCACTTATGGAGCCTATGATTATTATTGTAATGGCAGTAGTAGTCGGCGCACTTGTACTTGCAATCTACCAGCCGATGATTACTCTGTATTCAACACTTGGATAATATATGAAAGATGTTCACGGTAACAGAAAGTTATCAGCTATAGGAACAATATTGGCGGTACTGCTTATTATATTAATGTGTGTTATGGCAGCAGGAACATTCTGGTGGCGTTCACTTGAATATAAAAGAGAACTGCGTGACATAAACATGCTCAATGAAGCTGCCGATATTATCAAAGAAGCCATGGACAATGACTTCACGATAGAGAATCAGATAAGGGACGGTGATGATGCAATTGACATTACACTTGAAGACCTTATGACAGGACGTGATGAGAGATGTTCTGCTTTGAGCGGATATCTTAATACATCCCTGGGATTTGCCACACACCATGCATTCAGACCTGTAAGCAGGGTGGCAGGGAATGCGGAAGTGTACGTAAGAATAAGCAGGAATGGCACGGTTGAGACTCTTGTGACCAAGACTCAGGGAGGTCATCCGATAGTGTGTGAATATGTGACCGGAGACAGCACATATACTTACACGGATGAGTCGGGCAGACGCAAGCTGTTCGCACTCAGATAATTCAGATTATATTCCCCGGCCGTTTACCCGGCGGCCTGTGAGGGGATTATAATAAATAACAAATACATAAGGGTATATGGAGGATTTTAATTATGAAGAGATTCAAGAAAGCAAAGAAGAACAACAAAGGTTTCTCACTTGTAGAGCTTATCGTAGTTATTGCCATCATGGCAGTACTTGTAGGTGTGCTTGCTCCTACACTTATCGGTAACATTGAGAAGTCAAGAGAGTCAAAGGATCTTCAGAACCTTGATTCAATCCGTCAGGCAGTAGTAACAGCTATGGCTGATGAGAAGGTTTACTCAGAAGCTGTTGCAGCATCAGGCCTTGCTGTAGCAACAGGTGCTGCTGGTTCTAACCTTACATTCTCAGGTTATTCAACACTTGCATCAGAATTTGCTACAATCATTACAGGTGATACTAAGATGACATCAAAGGCTGGAACAAGCGGTACTCTTGAGATTAAGGTAGCTGAGTCAGGTGCTGTAGAAGTAGGTGTTTATGATTCAACAGGAAAAGTAGTAAACGCTCCAAAGAATAAGGTAGATATGGTATCTAAGTAATAAATTCTATTAAAAGGTAACAATAATATGCTGGCAGAGTTTATCCTGTATGTAATAATATTCCTCTACGGAATAGTCATAGGAAGTTTCTCTAATGTGCTTATATGCCGACTTCCGTTAAAAGAGAATATCGCAACACACAGGTCTCACTGCATGACATGTGGCAGCCAAATCCAGTGGTATGATCTCATACCACTGGTAAGCTACATTATTCTGAGGGGGAGATGCAGGCACTGCGGTGCCGGAATATCGGCACAATATCCTTTGGTCGAGGCGGCCAATGGGTTCGGGTATGTGTTTATATTCGCTAATCTGGGGTTAACTTGGACCAGCATATTAACTTGCCTTTTGTTCACTATTCTGCTGGCAATAGCTGTTATTGACTGGCGTACATATGAGATTCCGTTTGGACTTAATGTTACAATCGGAGTGCTGGGTCTGATTAAGACAATAATAGATTATCCGATGGGATTGTGGGAACACATAATCGGATTTTTTGCTGTAAGTATATTTATGCTGATTTGTCTGTATGCCGGAAGACTTATAATTGGCGCTGACTGTTTTGGCGGCGGTGATATTAAGCTTATGGCAGCGGCAGGTCTGTTTCTTGGATGGGAATGCATTATACTGGCATTTCTAATTGGCTGCATTCTCGGTGCAGTTATTCATTCTGTGAGAATGCGCATGAGCGGGGATAATCACATGCTTGCATTCGGACCTTATCTTGCTGCGGGAATTATGATTGCGGCATTGTGGGGCAATACATTTATACAATGGTATATTAACCTGATATTCTAGTTAAGATGTCTTTAGAATATTTTCCGTATATGAATCTGAAATATACTGTCATTAATAAGTCAGGATTAAGCACTGATGTGTTATAAGTAAGCATCTTTTGCAGTCCGGACGGACAGTTAATATAAAAAATATGGGCGCAAGTCCGACATAATAATATGCCACACTGATTATAAGTGGCGAGGGAGGATACATAATGGCCAATAAAGGGAATAGGACTCTCAGTATATCCATTAACAATGAATATATCAAAATCTGTGAGTTGTCCAGAAAGAACAATAAGCTGACTACGATTCATAAGGCAGTTACAGTTCCAACACCACCGAGATGTTACAATGATGGTACGATACGAGACAGAGCAGAACTTGCAAAGGCTATCAAGGTTGCTATTGACTCGAACAGAATGGAGAGTACGAAGGCAATATTTTCAATTGCATCTTCTAAGGTGGCAACCAAAGAGGTAATTATTCCTAATGTTAAGAATAATAAGATTGCAGATATTATTATGACGAATGCGTCAGAATATTTCCCGGTTAATCTTGATGAATATATTATCAACTTTGAAGTCCTTGAGAAGTTAGAATATGAGAATCAGGATACTAAGATAAAAGTGCTTGTAATGGCGATGCCTGAGGCAATGATTAATGCATATTACGATCTTGCCGGTTCACTCGGACTTGAAGTTAAGGCGATTGACTATGTAGGTAACTCAACATATCAGACACTTAAGCTTCAGGTAGATAATTCGCCAAGTATCGTTATTCAGGTCGAGAATGACGCGACTATAGTTAATATTCTTGATAATAATGTACTTCAGTTACAGAGAACGATACCTTACGGTAAGTCGGTTGTCGTTAATGCACTTATGGACAGCATGAGGATAAAGTATGACCCTGCACTTAAGATGCTTCAGGATCAGCAGCTTATTCATGCAAGCTTTGACGGAGACCCTGTAACGGAGTCACTTAATTATCTTGTAACTAACGTAAACCGTATTCTCGATTACTATGTTACACGTAATTCCAACCGTCCTATAGAGAAAGCATATATAATCGGTAATGCTACAACAATGCTTGGATTCAAGGAGCTGTTCACTAATGAACTTAAGCTTCCTATTGAATCAATTGATGAGCTTGCCGGCGTAGTTACGGATAAGAAGACATATGTAGAAGCAGTAACTATTCCAACATATATCATCAATATAGGTGCATTTCTTAAGCCTGTTAATTTTGTTCCACGTTCGGTACAGGATGAAGTTAAGAGTAAGGATGATATCAGAATATTCAAGGTTATTCTGGGTGCATCGATTGTCGGCTCGGTAGTTATTATCGTAAGCTCATTTGCAATGATGATGTCTGCCAAGGCAGAGAGAGATTCGGCACAGTCAAGTGTTAATCAGGTTAAGGGCATAGAGAGTGTTGTTAATTCGTATTACGAAGCTAAGGATACGGCTGCAGATGCTCTTGCATTCCAGATTCTTACATATAACAATAACGATTCTCTCGCAGGATTTATCACTTCACTTGAGCAGAACCTTCCATCAGATGTTACGATTAAGAGTATGAGCTCTAACAGCGGTGAGGTTACAATGTCAGGTGTAACAAGCAGCAAGAGTTCACTCGCACTCCTTGTACAGAGATTGAAGTCGGTTAAGAATGTTCAGGATGTACTGATAGGAAGTGAAGCAGAAGTAGAAGATAACGAGGGCGTTAAGTCAATTACATTCTCAATGACATGTACATTCACACTTGATGCGTCACTCAATCCGACACAGTCAGCTACACAGTCAGATAAGGCGTCCAGCCAGAAGAAGACTGTAACATCTCCGAGTGTGGCAGCAGCAACACAGTCAGCACAGAGACAGACCGGTTCGGCTGCAACACCTGCGGCAACACAGGCAGCCGGTGCAACTAAAGCCAGATAAGGGGGAGTGCGGTAATGAAGAATAAATTTAAATTTTTAAGCAATATGAATATGTCACTTGAGATAAGCGACAGAGATAAAAAGCTTATAATGATTGTTGTTGCTGCGGGAATTATTGCAGCATCATATCTTCTCGGATATCAGAAGTTCGCTGATATGAGAGTACAGTATCAGACAGAGGCTACTAAGCTTCATTCGGTGCAGAAGGATCTTATCGAGAAGACTAAGAATCGTACCAAATACGAGAATGATACAGCTAATTATAAGAAGATATATAATTCAGTATTTGCTAACTACAGCAGCAGTACTAATCAGGATGACCAGCTTGACTTCCTTAATAAGGTAGAGAAGATTACAGGTGCATGGGTTAAGGGTGTTACATTCTCAGACGCTGCTAATGTGTATACATTCGGGAAGGTAAGGTCATCTAACCCATCCAATACATCAGGCGGTAATGTATATAAGACTGACCTGAAGGGTTACAAGACTACACTGACGATATCTTATCAGGCCAAATATTCACAGTGGAAGCAGATGATTGATTATATCAATAATTACTATAGCAAGAATTCAATCGAGTCAATATCGATGTCATACAATGTAGAAGACGGTCTTGTTACCGGAACAGCATCAATTGCAACATATGCAATTGTCGGAAGTGAGCGTAAGCATGTAAGTCCTACATTCAGCCTTCCGGTTGGAACTGATAACATTTTCAATTCAAGTGTATTTGATTCAACAAGAATTGATGTGGCTGATAATAACGGCGATTACATTCTCAGTAATTATGACTACTACATTCTCCTTAACTCAGCTAACTCAGATGTTGATTCTGTAATAATGGGTAAGAAGAATGATATGACAAGAGAATCTGTACTTACTGCCAACAGTAATGCACAGCTTGATGTATCGGTAAGATTCTCTGGCACAGCGGGAGCATATAAGGTTCAGTATAAGATTGGTGAGAAGACATACCCACTTACTAATTATGACGCAGGTACGTCATTTGAACCGGGCAATACTCTGGATATGCTTATTATGAGTTCACCTCGTATTGATTCACAGGATACGGGAAGCATTAACCTCAGTGTAACCAATGATACTGATATGCCTCTTAATATCAAGGTATGCAATGATGATACAAAGAGCAGCCGTGTCAAGATTGCTAACAGAACAGGTAATGTAACAATATTTCAGTAAGTAAGACAAGGGAGTATGTATGAGACACCATATTAACGGACAATTAAGCCGTGTAATGCGGAGGTTAAAAGCCGGTAATAGGAATAATAAGAATAATAAGGGATTTTCACTCGTAGAGGTATTGGTAGCGATGATTATACTCGCTATAATGACGCTGCCAATGCTTACTACATTTGCAACATCATCTAAGATTAATGCTAACGCCCGTAAGGTCGAAGAGGCCAATGCAATAGGCCAGAAGGTCATCGAGCGCTGCAAAGCTCTTAGTATTGATGAGCTTCTCAAAGGTAATGGGGATACAATAGCGGCTAATGCGGATGCCGGTATTGTTACCCCGCTTACTATCAACGATTCTACGACAGGCGTGTATGATGCCAGGGCATCAAAGCTGTCGAATAATCATTATTCCTATGATCTGACAATGGCTACATATACAGGAACTTCTGTTAATAAGGATTCAGACGGCCTTGCATGCTATAAGGGCTCTAATAATATTAACTATTATGTCCAGACAATTCTTAGCCCTAACAAAGGTGATATTGCAGGAACAGGTGCGGGTTCAGCATGGAATGTAAATGATTACAGTATGCCTGCATTCGCTGAAGTCAGGGATACGAAAAATTATGTGCTTATGGAAGAGATATACAGATATGACACAAGTATTAAGACTATCCTTCCAAGCCGTTCTTCAATAGTGAATCCGGCTTCAACTGACGCACATGGTAATCTGGTTGCAAGAGAACAGACATCTACAGAGACTAATGTATCTAAGCTCTCAGGTATCAAGAAAGTTGTTGTTGTTGATGTAAATATCACATATGACGCAACGACTTCAAAGTATAATGAGCAGCCCGTACTCTATGTTAAGTATTACAGAGAGAAGGATGCTTATGGCAATGACCAGTACAGGGTTAATAATGATGGCGATATAATTGATCTAAGCAGCGGCAGCAAGGTTGAGAGCACACAGGGGGATGTATTCATCAAACAATACACGCTTCCTGAACAGAACGGAATAGATATTGCATCTGACAGCTTTAAGGATGTATATATTTTCTACACATCATATGACCGTAAGTATGGTTCAAGCGGTAATACTTCAACCGACTCAGTATATATAAATATGCATAAGAATGGCGGAGGAATGCTTCCGGCAGGCAAGGAAGCCAATGTATTCCTTATTGAGCAGTACGTTGCATCCAATGATTCAGACATTGCAGATCGTGATGCTTTCAGAACTAATGTACAGATTAAGCTCGATACAGCTAATATATTTATTAATGGTGTGCAGTCATCGGGTACGACAAAGCTTCGTAACAATGGTCTTAATGTGTTCTCTGATGTTGACGGTTGGGACGGCTCAAGTGAACCTAACGGCATAACACAGAATTATGATGAGGACGAAGAGAGATATCTGTACACAGTAACAGTTAATATCTGGGCCGAGGAGAATGGCAGAAAACCGGCAGCGGGAACTACTCCTTATATGACTCTAACTTCAACGAAGGAGAATTAGCCCATGAGAGAATCAAAGTTTAGCAATAATTCTTTTTTTAAGAAATTCCATAAAAACAATTCAGGCGCAACACTTGTTGTTGTGCTTATTGTCGTTGCATTTATCGCTGTGCTCGGAAGTGTTGCGATAGCAGGCGCAATGGTTAACCTTAAGATGAAGGTAGTTGATAAGAAAGCCAAGAAGACATTTTACTCATGTGAAGAGGCCGTTGATGAGATTTATTCAGAACTTGGAATGGTCAGCATGGATGCACTTGAAGCTGCATACAAGGATGTCATGGATACAATGGTACGTTCACAGAAGAACGATGTTCCCGGCTCTGACGACCCTTCATGGACCAACTATTCGGTCAGCAGGGATCCAAGTTCGTTCCCCGGACTTTCCAATGCTGATGTTGAGCTCCGTAAAAAATATATGGCTAAGGTTGTAAATGACCTTACTGACGGAAGCTTTAACGAGACATCTCCTATGCCTCTTGACTCTAACAAGTTCAGGGAGCTTATTAATTCATATATCGGTGTTGACATAACGAATGATGCAGTTAACAGTGCAATCACGGCAGGAACGTACAGACATCCTTATGTGGCATCAGTCGGAACCTGCAGCTATACTATAGATTACAGCAGTACATCACTGTATATATTCAACGCTGATGATGTGAAGGTTGAATATATTACAGATGACGGATACAAGTCAGAGCTTACATATGATATTGGTATCATGCTTCCGATATCTGATATTAATTTCAGTTCCAGCGCACAGTCCATCAATAATGTTCCGGCAATGGGTTCATTCAGCCTTATTGCAGACAACGGAATTATAATTGATAACAATAAGCAGGTGCTTATCGACGGTAATGTATATGCAGGCGGCGGCGGAATCGTATTCGGCGACAGCAGCCGTACAAGATTTATCGGAGAGCAGGTAATTACTAACAGTGATGTCACAACGGAGAAGCAGACACAGATTACATTCTCAGGTTCGACACAGCTGTGGTGCAATAATATTATTATTCCAAAGAATTACAGAGTTGGCGGATATGAGCAGCCATGCCATGGCGTTGAACTTAATCTTGAAGGCCAGACATTTGTAAAGAATGACCTTAAGATTAACGGTGCATCAAGCAAGGTAAGTATCGGCGGACAGTACAGCGGATACAGTAACAGTGGTATAAGCGATCTTAACAAGGATGAGAGTAGTGCTATCATAGTTAATGGGGCACATTCTAATCTTACACTCAGAACATCTTACATATATCTTGCGGGACGTTCATATATCGTGTATGACGGAACAACGGAGGAGCCTTACAGGACAGGTGAGTCTCTTTCATTCAAGGGTGACCAGGAAGCTTATCTTGTTCCGCCTACAGTAGTGAATAATGCGGCAGGCTCAGTTGTCGGTAACCCATGCTCGGATATTTCAAGAGTTAACGGAACAACACTTGCTACTTATCTTAAGAATGAGTATTTTGCCAAGTCACTTCTTGATGACTCAATGCCATATGTGACGAAGGCAGTTAACGGACAGTATTTTATCTATCTTAATTTCAAGGATGCCAAGGCGGCTTCGGATTATATGTATCTTATTCTGAGTTCAGATACTGACTTTGAAACAAAGCTGACAGGTCTCGGAATCGCCGGTACAGATGCAGATAAAGCAACTGCACAGAAGAATTATATGCAGAATCTTATAAAGGTTAACCTCAAAGACCTTGACCAGCAGACAACAGGTTTTGTCAATGCTTCAGGCAGTGTAACAACATCAGGTGTTATCGTAAGTGCGGAGGTCACAGGATCTAATGCTTCTGTAGGAGCTGCAGTGTCTATGGCACCTTTGTCAGATGATGCACAGCAGCTTGTTACCAATGACCTTAAGAACAGATTCAAATCACTTACGACAGTACTTGATATGTCATCCTACAGCACGAATGCAACAGATTTTGCGGGAGGTATTCCGATTCCGTTTACAGGACAGTCAGGAAGAACAGTTAACTATAATACTGTACTGGGTTACGGAAGCAGTGTAGGTGAAAGAGTTGTAAGCCGTCCGGATATAGTAACGGCGTCACAGGCAACGGCAGGCGAGGGTGTATCCAGTCTTGGCGGTAATATAAGAAAATACGGCAACAATGAGTATGCAATTGTCATTGCCAACGGCGGATATACATATACAGCTTCAAGCGGATTCAAGGGCGGTATAATTGTTTCAATAGGTAATGTTAATATTAATGCTGATTTTGACGGACTTGTAATTGCGCTTGCAACAGATGCATCTAACGGTAATATTAATATTAAGTCAGATGTAAATGTTATTAATACAATCAGTGCGGCAAGTCTTATAGAGAGCATATGTGAGCAGGTCTCGGATGAGAATGCAGATAAGCTCATTAAAGTATTCAGAGGCACAAGAACCGGAGGCGGTTCAGGAGGCAGCGGCGGTTCAATCAATGATAAGATATCAATTGAGAGTATCAAATATAACCAGCTTGTATACTTTAATAACTGGAAGAAAACGGATGTAGACTAATTATTGGCTGATGGGTGAGTGAAGATTATGACTTGTAGGAAAAGTAAGGGAAAATTGAGAGATAACAACAAAGGCGTAACATTTATTGAGTTAGTGGTTGTTGTCGCAATTCTTGCAATTATGGCTGCGAGTGCCACGTATGGGATTACAATGCTTGTAAGTGCGGATGCCAAGAAGGCTTCAAAGAATCTCTATCAGGCAGTGTCAGAGCTGCGTAATGATACATTGTCGCAGACAGGTGAATGGTGGGGAGAACTTAAAAGAACGTCAGGAAACGGACAGTATACATTTACGATATACCGAAGGGATACTGATGGCAATGTTGTTGAAAAAGATAAACAGCAGCTTGGCTCCAAGTTAACAATCAGTGTTACGGGGAATGGCACAACGACTGTGACGGATACGGATTCGGTGCTCGTATATTTTAAGCCGGGCAGCGGCACGGTTGACAAGGTTGTCAGCGGCGTAACTAACGCAAGCATGCTTGACTCAACATCCATTAAGTTTACGTTTAACATTGCTTCAAACAATGGTCTTACATACAAACTGATATTGTGGACGAATACAGGTAAGATTGCCACTGAGTAATATATGGAGATGTGCATTATGAGGATGATTAGAAAATGTTATAAGGGTAATAACAAGGGTATATCGCTGGTTGAACTTCTGATATCACTTGCAGTCGGTGCAATAGTTATGTCTGCACTTACACTGCTTGTTTCACAGGGAATCAAGCAATATAATAAGACAACGATAATGACACAGCTTCAGGAAGATGCCAACATTGCGCTGAACAACATCAGTGATTCCATCATGGAAGGTAACTATCTTGTTATTTCCAATTCAAGACCTGCTGCAACATTCCAGACACAGGACGTTGCTCATGACGGAAAAAATGTAATATATATGGTCAGGGATCATTGTCTGTATCTTGGTGATAATACCGCCAATATGGATACAATGGGTATCCTCTGCAAGAATGTGGATGAGATGAAGATTGAGATTGTCCAGTCGAGTCTTAAGACAGAGCTTGCGGAACGTGAAGGAACCATGCAGCATAAGGTTGTCGGGATTAATAATCCGGTTCAGATTAAGGTTACACTTACTTTGGAACTTAACGGGTATACAAGATCTGTATCAAGAGTTACATCCGTAAGAAATCTTCTCGACCTTGACGAGATGACAATGCAGGGATTCAGATTTGATAATGCCCCGTTCCTTGAGCAGTTTGCGGAGTACATTGTAAATGATTAATATAGCTGTTACGGTAATACTTGTAGCGGAATGAGAGGTTATAGATGTCCAGATTAGGTAAAAAGCTGAAGAATATCAAATTAAAAAAATATTGTGCAGCATTAATGGCACTTGTCACTGTTGTATCTGCAATCGGAGTAGGCAGAATGATACAGGCACGTGCTGACAGCTATGACAGCAGGGATGAGATTCCGACTGTTGTAGAATTCAATGATAAGTATTATACAAAGGATAATCCTTATGTAGTGCTTGAGGTTGTGCCTGAGATATGCATGGGACAGTTCGGATACTGGGTTGGCGGTGATTCAATGCCTGTCAAGGAAAGTGATGTGCGCAAGCTCTATGCAGCGTGTGGTGAGAATGCCGATGTAAAGAGACAGATGGGAGAGGCATTCAGTTTCAGTGCTGCGCAGCTCTATGGCGGACAGAATTATGTTAACGGACATTTTATATGTGACGAATATGGTAATCTGAGAGATTTTGAAGACCGTAACGTACTTGCACATATGATTTTTTCTGATAATGATGATACCGATATGATGACTAAGTTTTCGGATATGACCGATAAGCTTGTTGTTAAGACGGTTAAGGCATCAGACCTTACATATGATGATGTTAAGAATGCCAACTTTGTATATCTTAATCCCAAGACACATGATTCAAGCAACTTAAGGGCATACCAGAAGATGGCAGAGTTCTGTAAACAGTATAATCTCGGCAGGGCAACAGGTCTTTCACAGGACTATATCTGGACTTCAACAAGCGGAACATCAACTACGCTTAATATAAGTAATGACCTTGCGTTATATCTTTACATGCGCAATGTTAATGACAATCTTGCAGTTGTTACTGACTGGTCAGGTATTCCTGCTGACAGGACTAACGGATTTTATCAGTTCCTTATGCTTGAGCTTGCAATATCTCAGGAGCAGTTCATGGAGGAATACGGAGCAGAGGATCTTATTAATGATGAGAATGAGAACCGTGCAGGTGTGTTCCAGTATGAAGGTTCAGGCGGTACGATTGAGACGACTAAGACCTCAATGACAGTTAAGCGCCATGACGGAACTGTTGTTGAATGGGGAACAGAGATGTTCTGGAGAGCACTTCATCCAACAGACGGAAGTGCACCACAGGCACCTTATTTTAATGCAACAACAACACCTGAGTATGTTCATAATAACTTCTTTACATATCACGGAACTAATGTTATGGACCAGTCACTCAAGAACAAGGATAGTATTGCCAATCCTGACTGGCCGACATGTGATATTAATAAGATTGATGACTTGTTTGGTAAGCATGGATACCGTGAAGTATTAAGATATATCATGGGTAAGTATTCACTGAATGACCTTATGAGTACAATCGAAGTTATAGAGATTCAGCCATGGGGCAGGAATGAGTTTAACAACGAAGCCGGCGCTGACAAGATTCTCAGGACATTCGGCATTAATGGTGATTACACAGTTAAGAGTAAGTCATTTGATGAAGGAACAGGCAAGGGAACTTATGTTATTAATAAGAAGTCAAAGGACTTCACAATTAACATCAGGTCAATGTCAGTCAATGCGTTTAATGGCCTGAGCGATGATATTGTGTCAAGCGTAGACCTTATTATCATCGGAACATACAATCCGTCTGATTACATTAATACTAACTACGATAAAAATGCAGAGAATAACGGAACTGTCATAACAGAGGATGGTGCAATAGTTTCTACAAGTAAGTTTGGTAATAAGCAGACATCAGGTAATGACTTTACCGATAAGGCGTATGAGAAGCTTTATGAATATGTTAAGGCAGGGCTTCCGCTTCTCGAGCTGTCAGATGTATACAATGCCGGAAGCACAATTGACAGGACTAAGAGGGATGGCTCGGATTCTAACATTTATAAGATGAGCAGGGTTAAGCTTAATGAAAGACTTAACGCCGAGGGTAAAGCAAGCAGCAATATTACATCCGAGGCTTCTGATTCAACTGCTTCAGATTTCAAGGTTAAGAAGATGCTTACATATCCTTCAAGACCAAGATTTACGATAGTTTCACCGGCAGCGTACGATTATGACACTAACCGCGCACCGCAGGATGTTAATAGTATCAGGTTTACAATCAGGGCTGACAGCAAGATTCCGGCAGGAAGTCATATTAAGCTCTACATTGACAGTAATGCCGATGCTCTTTACAATGAAGTTTCCGTAAGAGGAAAGAGAGAGGTATTTGCGGATTATGATATACCTGACACGATAAACAGCGGAAGTGAGTACACTATTACACTTAACGGTGCTATTCCTGAAAAATGGTTTGGTTACTTTAAGTTCAAGATTGAGGTGACAAGAGCCGGATTTACTGAGGCTCAGGAAAGCTCCTTCGCACTGAAGGCTCAGGAGACAAGGACAGTTAAGGTTCTGCAGATATATAATGCAACAGCTGCAGAGACATATGAAGGCACGACAACCATGAACCTTAAGGGCAGTGCATTCTCCGATTCATTCAGAGCAGCAAGCAGTGTAACGGGAATGAGGCTTGATGTAACTCCTATGAAGGTATATGAGTTTGAGGATCTTATGGCAGATGATAAGAATAAGGATTATCTGTCACAGTATTCAATCGTAGTAGTTGGTTTCCGTGATTCATATGGCAAGGCAGGAACACCTTTCAGGACACAGCCGGCGATAGATGCCCTTAATGCATACATAGATGCAGGCAACTCGGTATTGTTCACGCATGATACAATGGCTTATCAGGCATCTAACAGTGATTATAATGAGCCTATCATGACTACGAATCTCACGCAGCCTATCGGTATGAAAGGACCGGGAATATTCACCAACAGTCTTATATCCAAGGTTAGCGGTCAATATACGGCATTCAATGATGTAAGTAAGAGTGGAAGCACTAAGGATACTACGCGGGTTAATAAGCTTAACTGGGGGCAGGTAACAGAATATCCGTACAAGATAGATGATTCTATCCAGGTAGAGACAACGCACGGACAGTTCTACCAGCTCAATCTTGAGCATATCCCTACGTACGATCTGGATGGTAATGAAGTTGCCGGTGCATATAATAATGATGTTACTGTATGGTATACCCTTGGAGCTGACGGCGGAAGTAATGCCAGATACTTCAATAACTGCGGTCAGGATGCAGTTAACAATTACTACATCTATTCAAAGGGTAATGTGACATATACCAGTGCGGGACACAGTAAGATTGAATCTGACGGACCGGAGATGCAGCTGTTCGTTAATACGCTTGTGCGTTCGATAATTGTTGCAACAACGCCTCCTGAGGTTAAGATACTTAACGGTATTGCGGTTGAGGATAATAAGTATGATATTATCGGACGCTCAGTGAAGACAGCAGAGGATGGAACGGTATCACCGGATAATACAATCCCTCTTAAGTTCAAGGTTACTGATGAAGATATTGCAGCAGGTGATACATTTGCAAAGTCTAAGATATATATTGATGCCAATGACAATGGCACATATGATGCAGGCGAGACAATTCTTAAGGATTATGGCGGAACTCTCCAGAATGAGATGGAGTATGATGAAGACCTTCTTGTGCTTGCAACGGTAGCAGGTGTACAGACGGATGTACTTAATTTGTATACATCCAACCGGCTTAAGATAGGAATTGAGGTAATGGATTCTTCAAAGGCTGTAGGTCAGGCGTTTGGATTGTATATAAGACGTAATTATTTTGAACTTGACTAATCAGATGGTCATGATTGATTTCAATGGAGTGGGACAGTTTATGTTTGTTATAAGCTGTCTCATTTTTTATTTTCTTATTGACGCAATGCGTGGAATATGCTAATCTTATAAAAATGACATTGCAATCAGGGCGGATTAAGATGTCATGAATTATATTAACCGGGTATCTGTATGACTTCCTTTTGTTACCATAGTGAATTGGCTTTCTGTCAGTGGAATATGGTAAGAAGGGAGTTTTTTTGTTTAGCAGGATTTTATGTGGGAATGTGAGAGGAGTTGTTCCTGATATTGTAGCGGTTGAGGTAGATGTGCAGAATGGTCTGCCGGGATTTGATATGGGAGGAATCCTGGCTGCTGAGGTCAGGGAGTCTAAGGAACGAGTAAGAGTTGCACTTAAGAATTCGGGGCTTAATCCGAGACCAAGGCGTGTGACAGTGAATATATCACCGGCTAATATGCCTAAGCAGGGGACAGGGTATGACCTTGCAATTGCTGTGGGAACATTGTGTGCGGAAGATATGTTTGACAGCACATCGGTTAATGACATGATGATTATGGGGGAGCTTAGTCTTGACGGTTCGGTGAGGGCAGTAAGAGGAATACTGCCATGCGTGCTGGAGGCAAGACGCAGAGGACTTAAGAGATGTATAATCCCATCTGATAATATGCCGGAGTGCAGAGTGGTTGATGGAATAGATATTCTTGGTGCGGATTCGCTGAAGGCTGTTATAGATTATCTTAGCGGAGATTACACGGCACTGCACAAGGGGGAATATGTTCCTTATAACAGTACGGCGGCGGAAGCAGGATATGATGATTATTCTGACGTATGCGGTCAGGAAGCCGCGGTCAGGGCATCTTTGATAGCAGCTGCCGGAATGCACAATATCCTGTATATGGGTGCTCCAGGAAGCGGTAAGACAATGATGGCAAGGAGAATTGCAGGGATTCTGCCGGGACTTACAGAGGAGGAGAGCCTTGAGGTTACTCAGATATACAGCATAGCCGGGCTGCTTGATTCATCAGAAGGACTTATAACTCAGCCGCCTTACAGAAGTCCACACCATACGATAACAACAGTCGGACTGATAGGCGGCGGAAGCAGACTGTCTCCGGGAGAGATAACACTTGCGGGACATGGTGTTCTTTTTCTTGATGAACTGACGGAATTCAGAAGTGCCACACTTGACGCTATGCGGCAGCCGCTTGAGGACGGAGAGGTAGTTATTGTGCGTAATTCAGGAACGTACAGATTCCCGGCACGCTTTATGCTGGTTGCTGCGATGAATCCGTGTAAGTGCGGATTTTACCCTGACAGGAGCAGGTGCACCTGCACGGAGGCACAGATCCTTAATTACAGGGCGAGGATAAGCCGCCCGCTGCTTGACAGATTTGATATGTGCGTGCATGTATCGCCTGTAAGGCACGAAGCGATAACACTTAATAATAACAGCCGGGGCAGGAGTGATTCCGGGAATGTATGGCGTGGACATAATTGTGTTATGAGTTCCGAAGATATGCGCGAAAGAGTAATACAGGCAAGACAGATTCAGGGACAAAGAGGTGTGCTTAATTCACAGCTTACGGCAGGAGAGCTTGAGAGATACTGCGGACTTGGAAGTGAGGAGAGGGAGCTTGCCGGAAGAATATGGGATAAGATGGGACTTACAGCCCGCGGATATTACAGGATATTAAGAGTGGCAAGAACGATTGCTGATCTGGAAGGAAGCAGCAGCGTAAGATGTCCACATATAGGAGAGGCGGTGGCATATCGCAATGGTTGATGAAGAATTCTGTGTATACTGGCTGAATAATATCAGGGGAATAGGTAACACCAAGATATCGGAGCTTATTGCAATATTTGGAAGTGCCTGCGGAGTGTACAATGCCGGAGAGCAGGAGCTTAAGGATGCAATGTCGGGAAGTAATGTAAGATTTTCGCATGGTGATTTTGATAATCTTATTGCATGCAGGAATGCTGAATGGGTCAGAAGAGAGTATGAGAGTCTTGTGGCAAAGCAGATAGCGTTTACTTATCCCGGCAGAGCAGATTATCCTGTAAGACTTGGAATGATATATGATGCGCCTCATATTCTGTACTATAAGGGACATCTTCCGGATGCTGCTCCGAGTGTTGCCATAATCGGCGCAAGAGCATGTTCTGCATACGGAAGGCAGATTGCAGAGATGTTTGGGCGGGAGCTTGCCAGAGCGGGTGTACAGGTTGTGAGCGGTCTTGCAACAGGGATTGATACGTTCGGACAGAGGGCATCGGCTGAAGCCGGAGGAAGAACATTTGCGGTTCTTGGAAGCGGAGTGGATGTCTGTTATCCGCGTAGTAATATAGGCTTATATGCAGATACAATGATTCATGGCGGCATATTATCTGAATATCCGCCCGGTACGAAGCCGTCAGCGGGGAATTTTCCGGTAAGAAACAGGATAATAAGTGCACTTGCCGATGTCGTTGTGGTTGTTGAGGCGCGCAGGCGGAGTGGGACACTTATAACCGTTGATGCTGCGTTGGAACAGAATAAGGACATCATGGCAGTGCCGGGGCGTGTAGGGGATGTACTTAGTGAAGGCTGTAATTACCTGCTTAAGCAGGGAGCACATGTTGTTACACAGACGAGAGATATTCTGGAAATACTTGGAATTAATATTATTAATAAAAAAGAAAAAAATAATATTGTACTTGCAAGCGAGGAAGAAAAGGTGTATGGTAGTATCTGTTTAATTCCTAAAAGCATAGACATTATTATAGAAGAAACACATCTTACACCATTAAAGGTATGTGAGATATTGCTTAATCTTGAATTGAAGGATATGATTGAGCAGGTGTCACATAATTATTATGTGAGGAAGATGTGCGATAATGGGGATTAATACGGAGCGGACAGCTACAAAGCATTTGAGAGGAAGTATAGGCGATGGGAAAAAATCTTGTTATAGTGGAGTCACCGGCTAAGGTTAAGACAATTAAGAAGTTCTTGGGAAGTAATTATGAGGTATGTGCATCTAACGGACATATAAGAGATCTTCCCAAGAGCCAGATGGGCATTGATATAGAGAATGATTTTGAGCCGAAGTACATCACTATCAGGGGAAAAGGGGACATTCTTGCTAACCTCAAGAAGCAGGTAAAGAAAGCAGATAAAGTATATCTTGCAACTGACCCCGACCGTGAGGGAGAAGCAATCTCATGGCATCTTTCCCAGGCACTGAAGTTAGATGATAAGCACATTAACAGAATCAGTTTTAATGAGATTACAAAGAATGCTGTTAAGGCATCAATTAAGGAACCACGCAAGATTGACATGAATCTTGTTAATGCACAGCAGTCAAGAAGAATTCTTGACAGAATGGTAGGCTATAAGATAAGTCCGCTTCTCTGGGCGAAGGTTAAGAGGGGATTGAGTGCGGGACGAGTACAGTCTGTCGCACTCAGAATAATATGTGACAGGGAAGACGAGATTAATTCATTTATTCCGGAAGAGTACTGGACGCTTGATGCAGTACTTAATGTAAAAGGTGAGAAGAAGCCGGTTGTCGCACATTTTTATGGTAATGCAGATGGCAGGATGGATATAAAAAGCGCCGCAGAAATGGATGCGGTTGTCGCAAAGCTTGAGAAGGAGCAGTTCGCTGTTGAGTCTGTGAAGAAGGGCGAGAAGTCAAAGAAGGCACCGCTTCCGTTTACAACAAGTACACTCCAGCAGGAAGCTTCCAAGCTGCTTAACTTTTCTACACAGAAGACGATGCGTCTTGCACAGCAGCTTTATGAAGGTGTTGATATTGCGGGGCAGGGAACAATCGGTATAATCACATATTTGCGTACGGATTCTACACGTGTAGCCGAAGAAGCCCAGGTAATGGCGCATGATTATATTGAATCAAAGTATGGCGACAAGTATCTTATGCAGAGTGACAAGAAGAACGGAAGCAAAAAGAAGATACAGGATGCACATGAGGCAATCCGTCCTACTGACATATCACTTACTCCGGCAGATGTTAAGGAATCTCTGTCAAGAGATCAGTTCAGGCTTTATCAGCTTATCTGGAAGAGATTTACTGCAAGCAGGATGAGCGATGCTGTATACGAAACAACGGCAGTCAGGATTAAGGCCGGTGAATACAGATTTAATGTTTCTGCATCCAAGCTTAAGTTTGATGGATTTATGTCTGTATACAAAGATGAAGATGATGATGTACAGACAGGTAATAAGCTTATAAGCGGTATAGATGAGAACTCAGAGCTCAAGCTTGATAATCTCGATAAGAAGCAGCATTTTACGCAGCCGCCGGCTCATTATACTGAGGCATCTCTTGTTAAGACACTTGAAGAACTTGGAATAGGACGTCCAAGTACTTATGCACCTACAATAACAACAATAATTGCAAGAAGATACGTTGCCAAGGAGAATAAGAACCTTTATGTGACAGAGCTTGGCGAAGCAGTCAACAACATAATGCTTAAGGCATTCCCTACGATTGTTGATGTTAATTTTACTGCCACTATGGAAGCACTTCTCGACAGTGTTGAAGAGGGAACTGTAGACTGGAAGACGGTAATACGTAATTTTTATCCGGATCTTGATGAATCGGTTAAGGCGGCCGAAAAAGAACTGGAGAATGTCAAGATAGAGGATGAGGTTACTGATGTTGTCTGTGACGTGTGTGGACGCAACATGGTTATCAAATACGGACCTCACGGTAAGTTCCTTGCGTGTCCGGGATTCCCTGAATGCCGTAATACAAAGCCTTATCTTGAAAAAATAGGAGTCGCATGTCCTAAGTGCGGCAAAGAGATAGTAATGCGTAAGACTAAGAAGGGCCGCCGCTATTACGGATGTGAAGATAATCCGGAGTGCGATTTTATGTCATGGCAGAAGCCTGTTGCAAAGAAGTGCCCTAAGTGCGGCGGATACATGGTCGAAAAGGGAAGTAAGATAGCGTGCGCCGATGAAAATTGCGGCTATGTTGAACAGAAGCCGAAGTATGCGGAATAATAAATTAATTTATACAAATTGTGTAAAAAATATTGATAACTTGATTTAATTGTGCTAATATTCTTTTATGATGATGGCGATTATATACATTGCGCTGTACGCGCAGAAGTGAGGAGAATATGAGCGTTCAATTATTGGATAAGACAAGAAAAATCAATAAGCTATTACACAATAATCATTCACAGCGAGTTGAGTTTAACGATATCTGTGCGGTATTGAGCGGAATTCTTGAATCAAACATACTCGTTATAAGTAAGAAAGGCAAGGTGCTGGGAACAGGATTCTGTGATGGTGTTGACAGAATTGATGAGCTTATCTTTGATAAGGTCGGTGGCTTTGTAGATCAGATGCTTAACGAAAGACTGCTTAGCGTGCTGTCAACCAAAGAGAATGTGAATCTTGCAACACTTGGATTCGCTGAAGAGAATGTACGTAAGTTTCAGGCACTGCTTGCTCCTATTGACATAGGCGGTGAGAGACTTGGAACACTCTTTATGTATAAGAGCGATAATAACTATGAGATAGAAGATATTATACTTTGTGAGTATGGCACTACGGTAGTCGGACTTGAGATGATGCGTGCCGTTACGGATGAGAATGCAGAGGAAGTGCGTAAGCAGCAGATTGTGAAGTCAGCAATAAGTACACTTTCATCATCAGAACTTGAGGCAATTAAGCATATATTCAAGGAACTTGATGGCGAGGAGGGTATTCTTGTTGCAAGTAAGATTGCAGACAAGGTAGGAATAACACGCTCGGTTATTGTTAATGCTCTCAGAAAGTTTGAGAGTGCGGGAGTGATTGAGTCAAGATCATCCGGCATGAAAGGAACATACATCAAGGTTATTAATGATGTTGTATTTGATGAACTTAAGAAACTTGATTAATAGCTGTTTGAGGAAAGCTGCGAATGTCCACCCGGATTGTGCAGCTTTCTTTTGTTTTGCATAATTTAACCATTCTGTGCAGTTTATAATAAAAATTGACTAATATTGTCAAAAAAGCTTGTGTTTTGCTGAATAAAACCTTATACTTTATTAAGTGAATAATGGGATAGGAGTGAGAATATGTTTGATTCTGGAGCATTTGGGTATGTAGATGTATTGAATAAAGCAGCAGACAACAGCTGGCTTCGTAATGAAGTACTTACTAATAATATTGCTAATGTGGATACACCGGGATATAAGAGAAAAGATGTTTCGTTTGAGAAGTATCTCAACTCTGCTTTGGAGGCACCTGAGAATCCATATTCAACACTTAATCAGAGAGTTAAGCATGCAGACCTGGATACGGTACATTCACAGGTATATACGGATTATTCAACGCTTTCATACAGGAGTGACAGGAATAACGTAGATATAGAGACCGAGCAGTCAGAGCTTGCTTCCAACCAGCTTGTTTATAATGCACTTATAGACAGCATGAATAATGAATTTTCAAGAATTAAGATGGTAATAAGCTAGTAATAACAATCCAAACATAGCCATGCCGGATGGCAGCTATGTTAATACAGCCGGTGTGGCAGGAATGAGGTAGATTATGGCGTTATTCAGTCAGTTTAACATTGCATCATCAGGTATGACAGCGCAGAGGCTCAGAACTGATGTTATATCGGAGAATATTGCTAATGTTAATACAACACGTACATCAGATGGAACTCCTTATGTAAGAAAGGAAGTATATTTTACAGAGAAGGGGAAGTCGGTGCAGTCATTTGAACATGTATTTGAGGCTGCGCGTAACGGTATCGCAGGTAACGGCGTCAAGGTGACATCTATACTTGAAGATAATACGACTGACATGGTTAAAAAATACGATCCGTCGCATCCGGATGCTGATGAGAATGGATATGTCACATATCCTAATGTCAATGTAGTGCAGGAGATGACTGATCTTATAGATGCAACAAGATCTTATGAGGCCAATGTTACTGCATTTAATGCAGGCAAGAGCATGGCAACAAAGGGACTAGAGATAGGCAAGGCATAATAATTTGTGCTCAATAACATTTTATAGAATACGGGGAATTATTAATGGACGTTTATTCAGCTACGCAGGCGCTGGGCAGTGACTATATAGACAAAGTCACTAATGCTGTTAAGTCTGCTTCATCAAATCAGGCTGCAACTGACAAGGATACATTTGATTCGGTATATAATTCAGTTGTCGGACTTCTTAACGATACGAACAAGTACATTCAGGATGCTTCACAGGCTGAGATAGATTTTTCACTCGGCAATCTCACAAGTACCCATGAGCTGAGTGTATATCAGCAGAAAGCTAATCTTGCGCTTCAGTATACTGTCGCAATAAGAGACAAGGCGCTGGAGGCATATAAGGAAATAATGAATATGTCAATGTAATATTGCTGATTGCAGAAGGGATACTTGAAACATGGATAGGTTCAAACAAATTGGACAGAAATTACTGGATGTCTGGAATAAATATACTGTTAAGCAGAGGGCTGTAATTGTCAGCAGTGTGGCTGTTGTTATTATTGCACTTGTGATACTTGCGGTTGTTGTTAACAGACCACAGTATGAGACACTTACAACATGCAGTTCATATGCACAGATGCAGGAGGTAACTAATCTCCTTACAGATAATTCAATATCGTATAATGTTGCGGACAATTCAATGGTTGTTAAAGTCAGAAAAGAAGACCTTACGAATGCTAAGATGGCACTGGCATCAAGCAACATACAGTCAGATGGCTATACGATTGAGGATGCATTATCAGGAAGCTTCTCAACAACTGAGAATGATAAGCAGAAAAAGTGGCAGAAGTATCTTGAATCAAAATTCAAGACGGATCTTGAGTCATTTGACGGAGTAAAGGAAGCATCTGTTACTGTAACACTTGGAGAAGCAACTAATATATACTATTCAACAAAGCAGGAAGCTACTGTTGGAGTAGTATTGCAGCTTACAAAGCAGATTGATGATGAGGTCGCAGCGGGTATGGCGCAGCTGCTTGCTACATCAGTAGGTAATAAGACTACAGATAACATAACAATTATAAGCACAGACGGAACTACGCTTTTTTCAAAGTCTGATACAGACCTCAGCGTAAGTGGTACGTCAACAGTAGGCCTCAACGGAAGGCTTAAGTATCAGAGCCAGATAGAATCATCAATAACATCTCATCTTAGACAGGGAATGCTGGCAACAGGGCTTTATGATGAAGCTTATGTGCAGATGAATCTCGATATGAACTGGGATGCGGTTAATACTATCAATACACAGTATTCTGCACCGGATGGAATGGAGCAGGGACTTTACTCTGAGTCATATGAAGAGGCAAGTTCAGGTACTAATGGAGCAGGCGGTGTTCCGGGAACATCTTCTAACAGTGGCGATAATTCAACTACATATTACGTATCGGATGGTACTAATTCAACATCAGAGTATAGTGTTAAAAAGTATGCATATCTGCCTAATGTGCTTGTTACAACAACTGACAGCCAGCCTGGAAAGGTTATTTACAACACATCATCAATGACAGTAACATTTGTAAAGAATGTTATATATAACGAGGATGAATGCAGGAAAAGAGGTCTCCTTGATAATACAACATGGGATGATTTCAAAGCCCAGAATGCACAATCTGTGGCAGCACAGGTGGATCAGACATGGATTAATGCAATATCAACAGGAACAGGTATTGATACCCAGAACATTACTGTGCTTGCATATCAGAAACCGTTCTTCGTGGATTCTGAGGGTAATGCATTCGTAAGAAACTGGACATTCTGGTTACAGATTGCGCTCGCGGTTGTAATACTCGGATTACTTGCATTTGTTGTGTTCAGAAGTGCAAGACCTCTGACAGTGGAGGAGAAGGAGCCGGAACTTTCAGTGGAAGAGATGCTGAGGACAACAAAAGAGCAGCAGGAGCCTCTCGAAGATATCGACCTTCAGGAGAAGTCAGAGATACGAAAGGCTATCGAGAAATTTGTGGACGAGAATCCGGAAGCGGTTGCTTTGCTTTTGCGCAACTGGCTTAATGACGGATGGGATTAGATATAAAGAGGCAGGAGTTTTGTCATGGCTAAAAATGGTAACGGCGAGAAAGAAATGGATGGCGTACAGAAGGCAGCGGTTCTGCTTATCGCACTTGGACCGGAGAAGTCTTCTAAGATATTCAAACATCTAAAAGAAGAGGAGATAGAGCAGCTTACGCTGGAGATTGCCAACACTAACAGTGTATCGCCTCAGACAAAAGAAGAAGTACTTAATGAATTTTACGAGATCTGCCTTGCACAGCAGTATATTGCAGAGGGCGGTATCGGATATGCCAAGGAGCTTCTTGAAAAAGCACTTGGCTCAGATAAGGCAAAGGATGTAATAAGCAAGCTTACTGCGAGTCTTCAGGTTCGTCCTTTCGAGTTCATACGAAAGACAGATCCTGCGCAGTTGCTTAACTTTATACAGGATGAGCATCCTCAGACAATTGCATTGATTCTTTCATATCTTCCTGCATCACAGGCATCTTCAATTGTCAGTGCGCTGCCACCTGAGAAGCAGGCAGATGTAGCAAGAAGAATTGCGCAGATGGATCGTACATCACCTGACGTTATCAAGCAGGTTGAGAAAGTACTTGAAAGAAAGCTCTCATCGCTTGTTAACCAGGATTACACTATTGTTGGCGGTGTTGATTCTATCGTTGAGATTCTTAATTCTGTTGACAGAGGCACAGAGAAGCATATTATGGAGACTCTCGAGATCGAAGAGCCGGAACTTGCAGACGAGATCCGCAGAAAGATGTTTGTATTCGAGGATATCATATCCCTCGACGACAGAGCTATACAGAGAGTGCTGCGTGATGTTGATAATAATGACCTTGCACTTGCGCTTAAGGGCTCAACGGAAGAGGTTCAGAATGTTATCTTCAACAACCTTTCAAAGCGTCTTGCTGTTATGATAAAAGAGGATATGGACTTCATGGGTCCTGTACGTATGAAGGATGTTGAGGAGGCTCAGCAGAAGATTGTTAATATTATAAGAAAGCTTGAGGATGCAGGTGAAATCGTTATCGCCAGAGGTGGAGGTGACGAGATAATTGTCTAATCTTTTAAAAAGAGCAAGTATCATCAACAAAGATGAGAGGGTTATTGATTATAACCGGATTATTCAGGAAAAATTAGATGCACTTAAGAAGGCTGCACCAAAGGACAGTGACGGTTTTATCGAAGGGCTTCATTCACCGCAGGTTGAACAGATGGTTGATGAAGATGGCAATCCGGTAGATATGAGTATTTTTGGTGAAGATACAGCCGCAGCAACACAGGAAGCGGAAGCACAGGAAGTACCTGATCTTGATGAGGTAAAGGCACAGGCTGATGCAATTCTTGAGGACGCCAGGAATCAGGCAGACAGAATACTTGAAGACGCAAGGAGTCAGGCAGAACAGATACGTCAGGATGCACATGATGACGGATTTGATGCCGGGACTGCAGAAGCACAGAATAAGTATGAACAGGATAAGAAGCTGCTCCAGTCAGATTATGACAGCAGGAAGGCAGCACTTGAGAAAGAATATAACGAGCTTAAGGCTAAGATGGAGCCGGAACTTGTCAATGTGATACTTGAAGTGTTTAAGAATGCGATATATGCAATATCAGACAGCGACCAGCAGGTGATACTCAGTCTTGTTAATCATGTGCTGCAGGATGCTAATATAAGTAATGAATTCACAATAAAGGTATCACATGATGATTATGAGTTTATGATTCAGAATCAGGGGAAACTCTATTGTGCGATGAATAAAGATATTCAGGCTGATATAATTGAAGATTCCAAGCTGTCTAAGGGACAGTGCCTGATAGAAGCTGATTCCGGAGTGTATGACTGCAGTCTGGATATCCAGCTTGAGAATCTTATTAAGTCGATAAAGCTGTTAAGCAGCAGCTGTAACTAATGTATTTATTATGGGAGGTATCGGTTTGGCTATAATTGACCGGATGAAATACCTGAAGCTTACAGAAAAATCATACTACAAAAAGCTGGGACGCGTTACGAAAGTGGTAGGTCTTACCATTGAATCGGCAGGTCCCGATGCCAAGCTCAATGACCTGTGTATCATAACTCCGGCAGACGGAAGTTCTCCGGTACATGCAGAGGTTGTAGGGTTCAAGGATGACAGAGTCCTGCTCATGCCATTTGATGATGTCGGCGGTGTGGGACCGGGATGCATTGTAGAGAATACAGAGCATCCGCTTACTGTAAAAGTCAGTGATGAACTTCTTGGACATACTCTGGACGGTCTTGGTAATCCTACTGACGGAACAGAGCTGACATCATATGAGGAATATCCTGTAGAGGCTGCTCCACCGGATCCTATGGAAAGAGTTATCATAAGTGAGATACTTCCGCTTGGTGTCAAAGCAGTAGACGGACTGCTTACAGTCGGTAAGGGACAGCGTGTGGGAATATTTGCCGGAAGCGGTGTCGGCAAGAGTACTCTTATGGGCATGTTTGCACGTAATACTAAGGCTGACATTAATGTTATAGCACTTATAGGAGAGCGTGGCAGGGAAGTAAGAGAATTCGTAGAACGTGACCTTGGCACGGAAGGTATGAAGCGAAGTGTTCTGGTTGTTGCTACATCTGATAAGCCGGCACTTATCCGTAACAAGGCGGCGAAGACTGCAACGGCTATTGCTGAGTATTTCAGAGATCAGGGCAGGGATGTACTGCTTATGATGGATTCACTTACACGTTTTTCCATGGCTCAAAGAGAAATTGGCCTTGCTTCGGGAGAACCGCCTGTTACGAGAGGATATCCGCCTAGTGTGTACAGTGAGATGCCTAAGCTCCTTGAGAGAGCAGGTATGTCAGACAAAGGCTCAATAACAGGGCTGTATACAGTACTTGTAGACGGTGATGATTTTAATGAACCTATAACTGATACTGCGAGAAGTATTCTGGATGGACATATAATGCTAAACCGAAAGCTCGCACAGAAGAATCATTATCCTGCGGTTGATGTTCTTCAGAGTATATCAAGGTGCATGAGCCAGATTGTAGATAAAGAGCATAAGAAGCAGGCAGGTAAGCTGAAGCAGGTACTTGCTACATACGGAGAGGCTGAGGACCTTATTAATATAGGTGCATACAAAGCCGGCTCCAATAAGGCAATTGACTATGCAATAGAAAAGATAGATGCTGTTAATGAGTATCTGTGCCAGCAGACAGATGAAAAGTTTGGCCTTGAGGAAGAGTTGAATATGCTCGAGTCACTTTTTGCTGATTAAGGAATGATTAATGGCTAAGTTTGTTTACAGGCTTCAGAATGTACTTGATGTTAAGTACAGGCTGGAATCACTTGAAAAAACTGCATATGCCCAGGCGGCAGCAAGGCTGGCTGAAGAGGAATCGAAGTTTCAGGAACTTCTTACAAGGCAGAATACATACCGTGCAGAGCTTAAGGAAGCATCCAATGGTGTGCTTGATATTAAGCATATACAGCACCTCAGTGATTCAATGGAAGTTATGAAGGGCCTTATACAGAAGCAGTTCCTTAATGTGAATATAGCACAGAAGAATCTTGAAGCTGCGCGCACAAGACTTAACAAAGCAATGCAGGAACGCAAGATATATGAAAAGCTCAAAGAAAAAGCTTTTGAGAATTTTAAGACAGAACTGGCTGACCAGGAAAAGAAAGAGATAGATGAGCTTGTTAGTTTCACTTATAATGATGCCAATAGTGACGAGAGTGACTGACAGTATTTTGGAGGAGACACACAATGCCTAGAAAGAAGAAAAATAAAGACAACAGCGAGCTGGATGAAGTCCTTGATGTTGACGAGACTGATGATGAGGAAAAGGTCAAAGGCGGAACACTTTGGACTATAATTGTTGCGGTCGTTATTATTGCAATATGGCTTGTAATATTTGGACTTCTTATCAAACTTGATGTCGGTGGATTCGGAAGTACTGTACTTCGTCCTATATTAAAGGATGTTCCGGTCATTAACAGGATTCTTCCTGATGCATCAGATGAGGAAGTGGCAGCTGAGACCGGATATAAGTATAAAAACCTTGCTGAGGCTGTAGAACATATAAAAGAACTTGAAAAGCAGCTTGCTGATTATCAGAATAACGGCAATGCAAGCCAGGAGCAGATTGCACAGATGCAGGCAGAGATAGACAGGCTCAAGACATTTGAGGACAATCAGACATACTACGAAGAGCTTAAGAAGAAGTTCGATGAGGAAGTTGTATATACTGACAATGCACCGGATATAGAAGAATATAAGAAGTGGTATGAGGAGATGAATCCTGATAATGCTGCTGATATCTATCAGCAGGTGCTTCTTAAGATTAATTATACTGCACAGGTTAAGGCATGGGCTGAGGCCTATTCAAAGATGGATGCAAAATCGGCAGCGGCTATTCTCGAAGAGATGACAGGCGATATTAATCTTGTATCAGATATACTTAATAATATGAAATCTACTCAGAGAGCGGCGATACTGGCAGCTATGGATCCGGTATTTGCAGCCAAGATAACCAAGGTTATGCACCCTAATGAGCCTTAACAGAGGTGCTTGGTTTGTAATATTGATTTGTAAGTTATGATGTGGCAGTCCGGGACAGTGTTACAGATAACAGAATCTGTAAGCTGCTGAGGATTTTCACATAGATATTATTGAAGAAAGGAGGAAAGAACATGGCTAACGATATAGTGTCAGGAAGTGTTAATGCACTTGCCAATATGGGAACTGCTAATGCTGCACAGGTTGCATCAGCTAAGAAAAGCACAGGGAAAAGTGATTTCGGAAGCATTATGAGCAGCTCGCTTGCATCAAGAGCTTCAGCTAATGCCGGTAATTCGCAGACCAATGTGAATACTGCAATCAAGTCATCCGGGAAAGCACAGGGCAGCAATCAGAATAATGAAGTGGATACACCTAAGAATCCTGACAGTAAGCTCAACAGCGGCTCAGTAAAAAGCATAACAGTTAACGAGCCGCAGGATAGTAGCAATGCTGACAAGATAGCCGGTGCGCTTAATGAGATAAAAGAGCAGATTAAGGATGTTCTTGATATCAGTGACGATGAGTTTGAAGCAGCTATGGAAGCTCTTGGATTTACAATGCAGGATCTTCTTAAGGCTAATAACCTTACGGCACTTGTAGCACAGATTACGGGCACTGACGGAGCACTTGCACTTATTACGGATACTGATTTGTCAGCTCAGCTTAAGCAGATTCTTGATTTTGTATCAGTAAAGACTGATGAACTTGCACAATCAATGAATATGACTGTAGAGGAATTTACGGATTATATTAATGCAAATGCTGACAATCCTGCATTTGCTGATGCACTTGAGGGAGCACTCAATGCCAAAGCAGCTGCAGACAGTAATGACAACACAGATAATGCAGAACAGGATGTCACTGTAGAGGACGGCAGCCAGACAGGGCAGAATGGAACTCAGGATAATCTTGCAGCAAAGATAACTGTAGAGAATACTGCATCCGATAATAATGCTTCACAGAATAAGGACTTTACCAGACACAGTGATGTAAAGGCTGATTTATCTGAGAACAGTACAGGAGTTGCAGCTAAACTTACACAGAGTATCAATGATTCATTCGGTGAAGTGCTTGTTGAGAATGTGGGACAGGTTGACGCTGCGGATATTGTCCAGCAGATTATTGACAGTGTAAAGGTTGTGTCAACGGAGAGTCTTCAGAGCATGGAGATTCAGCTTACACCTGAGAATCTCGGAAAGATTCATCTTACGGTGTCATCAAGAGATGGCATTATGACAGCACAGATTGCTGCTCAGGATGAAGCAGTTAAGAAGGCGATTGAGAATCAGCTTGCGGTCCTGAAAGAGAATTTTAATAATCAGGGACTTAAGGTTGAACATGTTGAGGTAACTGTAGAGAGTCACGCATTTGAAGGCAACCAGAATCCGGCAGACGGAAGCAGACAGAATCAGGAGAGCGGCAGGAGAAGAACACTTAATCTTGACAGTCTTATGGGACTTTCTGAAGAAGAACTTTCGGATGACGAGCAGCAGGTTATGGACATGCTTGTCGGAGATAACAGCAGTGTAAGTTACATGGCATAATTACTGAATTATGCATTGAATATTGTAAGAAGGAGGATAATCAGATGGCAGTAGCAACAGTTAACAGTGATGGTTCACTTAATACAGAGGCAACCAGCATATATCATTCAACTACTGATAAGTCTTATGATAACGGACTTGATAAGGATGCATTCCTTCAGCTGCTTGTAGCAGAGATGCAGAATCAGGATCCGCTTGAGCCATCTTCAAACACTGAGTATGTGGCACAGCTTGCTACATTTACACAGGTTGAAGAGATGCAGAATATGGCTAATTCAATGGCTCAGAATCAGGCTAATGCTCTTGTAGGTAAGACGGTAATAATGAATACTATTACAGCGTCAGGTACTACATCATATGTCGGAGGAGTAGTAGACAGAATCGTTAATTCTAACGGTAAGACATATGTAGGAATTAATGGAAGTCTCTATGATATTAACGACCTTAATTCAATTCTGAATACGGATTATTATAAGATTACTAATAATTCAAGCTCAGGTTCAAGCTCAGGTTCAAGTTCCGGTTCAAGTTCCGGTTCAAACAGTTCAACATCAGGCGGAACAGCTACAGACAAGACAGAGTCATCAGATTCTAAGAAAGATGATACTACAGGCAGCACAGCCAAAGCTTAACGGAGGCTGATGTGTACAGTAACCATATGTGGGAGGAAATATATGCAGATTAACAGCAGAAGGTTTTCTTCAATTGAGCAGGTTACGGGGCAGTATCTTGGAAGTAAGAGCAAGGTACAGGAAAGTCAGAATCAGGATGTCTCATTCCTTGATATTCTTAACAGGACTGCAGATGAGATTAAGAACCAGGATGGTGAAGAACTCAAGTTTTCAAAACATGCAGGAGAGAGACTGGCTGACAGAGATATTACACTGACCAATGAGCAGTTAGCACGGTTAGAGGATGGAGCCCACAAAGCCGGTGCCAAAGGAATTAAAGAGTCGCTTGTACTGATGGATGGAATGGCATTTATTATTAACACAAAGAGTAATACGGTCATAACAGCGATGAATCAGTCAGGTGCGGAAGAAAACATTTATACTAATATTGATGGAGCCGTTATTATATAAGCCGGACCGCAAGGAAGCTTGGTCCCGGAATGACAGAAGGGACTTATGGCGGTTCCCATCGGACAGAATGGAGGAACATAATTATGATGAGATCATTGTTCTCTGGTGTATCAGGTCTTTCCTCACACCAGACAAGAATGGATGTAATCGGTAATAACATTGCCAATGTCAATACCATTGCATTTAAGTCAAGTTCAGTGTCTTTTAGCGAAGTATTCTACCAGACAACACAGGTTGCATCCGGTCCTAATGCTACTACAGGCAAGGGCGGACAGAATGCCAAGCAGATAGGTCTTGGTACGTCTGTTGGTTCTATTTCTACAAAAGTTGATACGGAAGGTGCTTCACAGCGAACAGATAACCCGTTTGATGTTAAGCTGTCAGGAAGCGGTAATTCATTTTTTATCGTAAGAAGCAACGGTAATACATATTTTACAAGAGCCGGAGATTTTACATATGATGCCAGCGGTGCTCTTGTTACACAGTCAGGTGCTAATGTAATGGGCTGGGTAACTAATGACCAGGGAGAGATTGTAAAGGATGTTGTTCAGCCGCTTTATGTCAAGAGTGATGAATTCACATATACAATGCCGGAGCAGACAACCAACCTTAAGGTATCAGGTAATATTAACTCAAGCAGCGGTAACTTTGCCAAAGGCTCAGGTACAAGCGGCGCCGATGGTGACCAGAAGGGTGAAACGCTGACACTTTCATTCTACGATAACCTTGGATACAGTTATCAGGCAACAATCGCAGTTACACAGGTAGATAAGTACAATTACCATACAGAGGTTACAGGTGTTACTAAGGAAGGCAAGGCTGCTGACCTTACAGTGACATTTGATCACGATATCTCATTCAACCCGACAACAGGTCTTCTTGATGGTACGGATTCATCACTTGATTTTACGATTACAGGCGGAGCTGATGCGGATTCATTTGTAAAAGATACTATTGCAGTTGATATATCAAATCTTAAGTCAATCGGTGACGAGACTAAGTTTGAGTATATTGATGTTGCAGGCAAGGGTAAGGCTGTAGGAAAGATGAGTTCCGTAGGTATTCAGGATGACGGACGTATTATTGCTTCATACAGCAATGGTGATACGGTTGTCATTGGACAGATTGCAACCCAGAGCTTTACTAATGCGGCAGGTCTTGAGAAGGTTGGTACTAATATGTATGCGGCAACACTTAACTCAGGCGAGTTTGATGGCGTTGGCGAAGATATTACATCAGCCGGCGGCAGCATGGTATCAGGTACTATTGAGATGTCTAACGTAGACCTTGCATCGGAGTTTACCGATATGATCACTACACAGAGAGGTTTTCAGGCTAACTCAAGAATTATTACTGTTTCAGATACAATGCTTGAGGAACTTATAAACCTTAAGAGATAATAAATAAATCCCATGCGGCTGCATGAGGTGGTTATTGTGCAGCCGCATTTTCAAAAACTGAGTTACGGCAGATTATCAAATATCATTAATTTGTTGCAATAATTTGGCAAAAGTGGTTTAATATATAGTAGTTTATGGAATTTTGTGCATCAATTGCGCACGATACTTTTTAGCAAAGGAGGGGCGTATGATTGAGGTAACTAGAATTAACGGAACTAAGATAATGATTAATTCGGATATTATCGAGATGATGGAAGAAACTCCAGATACTGTTATCACGCTTACTAACGGACACAAGTATATAGTCAGTGAGAAGACGAGTCAGATAAAGGAAAGCATTGTAAGCTTCCGAAGAGAGATTTATAAGGATTTAATAGCAGTCGACAAGAATTAAGCAGGGAAGGTATATAACATTGGATATTTCTACATTAATAGGTATTATAGGCGGTATAGGCCTGATTATATTTGGTATATTATGGGGACAGCCATCAGCAGCGGTTCTTCTTAATTTCGTTGATATACCATCATTATTTATTACGGTCGGTGGTACATTCTCATCAACGCTTACATCGTACAAGCTTAAGGATTTTCTTAATGGACTTAAAAGTATTTCCATTATATTTAAATCACCGGAGATTGACAATGTGTCAGTAATCAACAGAATAATAGAACTTTCTAACGTAGCCCGTAAGGAAGGTCTGCTTGCTCTTGAAGAAGTTGCATCAGGACTTGAAGACGAGTTCATGAAGAAAGGAATTCTTCTTATAGTGGATGGTACTGAGCCGGAACTTGTCCGCGGTATCTTGGAGACAGAGATGGATTTTATGGAGGAACGTCACAGCAGACTTGCCGGTTTCTGGGATACGGTAGCTTCCATGGGTCCTGCCTGGGGTATGATTGGTACTCTTATAGGTCTTATCAATATGCTTAAGGCGATGGGAGACGATATGTCTGCTATCGGACCAAATATGGCTACAGCGCTTATTACAACATTGTATGGTTCAGTAATTGCCAACTGGATTGCCATACCTACATCTAATAAGCTCAAGGATATATCAGCTAAGGAATACCAGTCGAGAGCACTTGTTGTTGAAGGACTTCTGTCTATACAGGCAGGCGAGAACCCACGTGTCATTGAAGAGAAACTTAAGTCATTCCTCTCACCGGCAGACAGAGAAGGAATTAACCCTCAAGAGGGAGGCAATGCCGGAGGTGAAGGCTGATGGCTAAGATTAAGAAGAGAGAGGAAAAGGGCGGCGGTGCTGCCTGGATGAATACATTCAGCGACCTTATGAACCTGCTCCTTTGCTTCTTTGTAATGCTTTTTGCAATGAGTGATCCTAATCAGGAGAAGTTCCAGCAGCTTTCAGCATCACTTGCATCTACATTCAGCATATTTAATGCAGGAAGCGTATCAATGGGAGACGGCGTTCTTATAGGAAGCGGTGCAAGCCAGCTTAATGAACTTGCGATATATTACAATAATATGGGTATGAACAGCGAGGGAGAGATTACGCAGGAAGAGATAAAGGATGCGGCACAGCAGATTCAGGAAGCCGGACTTCAGGAATCAGAGCATATGGCTGAGAATATAGAGAAGCAGCTTGAACAGAATATGCTATCTGATGATGTTGAAGTAAAGGCTACATCAAAGTATGTAATGCTGAACCTTAACAGCGGTATCCTGTTTGATTCCGGAAAGTCTGAACTTAAGACTGAGGCAGTCACACTCCTTGATAAGGTATCGAGCATACTTTGGGAATATAATGATAACATGATAGCAATTGAAGGCCATACGGATAACAATCCTATTCATAATTCAAAATATCCTGACAATACGATGCTTTCACTTTACAGAGCTTATTCTGTATTCACATATCTTACGGATCAGAAGGGATTTGATGCATCAACGATGCTTGCAACCGGAAGAGGAGAATCAGTTCCTATAGCTTCCAATGCAACAGCAGAGGGACGTGCACAGAACAGAAGAGTTGAGATAAAGATATACAACAGCTTTGAATAGACATAAAGAAAGGCAATGGTGTTAAAAATGAAAAAAAGCATGCTGAATGTAATTACACTTGCATTAGTACTTATCAATCTTGTACTTACGGTGATTCTTACATTTTCAATCGTGTCAACAACTAAGAAGACGGATAATCTTATCACTAAAGTGGCTGAGATAATTGATCTGGACGTTGGAGGAGGAATCTCATCTAACAACAGTGGTTCATCACTTGCCGTGAGTGACATGGAGACTGTTGATGTTAAGAATTCAGATGATTCTACAAAGATAACACTTTCACTTCTTGATTCCAATAATAAGATTCATTATGCTCAGGTAAGTGTAGTACTTACGCTTAATAAGAAGTCAAGAGATTATTCAGAGAAGCGTTCAAGCATCGACAGCGGAATGCAGCTGATTGTTAACAATGTAAATACAGTTGTGTCATCATATACATATGATACAGCTCTTCAGAATAAAAGCAACATGGAGGCAGAGCTCCTCAGTAAATTACAGAACCTGTTCCAGACAGATATGATTCACAGTGTTGCAATTAATCTGGTGATTTCATAAATATCAGTAATAGGATACTGGGAACAGGAGGTGTGAAGGATGAGCGAGGTTTTATCCCAGGATGAGATAGACAAACTCTTAAGTGCGTTGAACAGCGGCGAGTTAGATGCCGAAGAGATAAAAAATAGCGATGAGCGTCAGGTTAAAGTATATGACTTTGCAAGACCATCCAAGTTTTCTAAGGAGCATTTAAGAACACTCGAGATCATCTTTGAACATTTTGGAAGATTACTTGCAACAAACCTTCCGGGATATCTGAGGAAGACAGTAAGTGTAGATGTAGTCAATTCTGAAGTTGTTATCTATTCAGAGTTTTCCAATGCACTTTCTAATCCGGTGCTGCTCGGCGTTGTAACCATGCCGCCGCTTAAAGGCAATATTATCATGGAGATGGCATCTAATCTTGGATATGCAATTATAGACCGACTGCTTGGCGGTTCAGGTAATACCATGGACAAAGCTAGAGATTTCTCGGAGATTGAACTTACAATACTTGAGAGAATATTTACAATATGTGTTAATCTGTTACAGGAACCTTGGCAGAATGTTGTACAGACTTCACCAAGGCTTGAGAGAATAGAGACCAATTCACAGTTTGCACAGATTATATCTCCGAGCGAGACAATTGCAATTGTAACGCTCAGTATTAAGATAGGAGAGGTGGAAGGCCTTATGAATATATGTCTTCCGTTCGTTACACTTGAACCTGTCATGGACAAACTTAATACTAAGTATTGGTTCTCTACATTACAGGATAAAGATGACCAGTCATATCAGGATGCGATTGAGAGCCTGATTGACAGGGCACAGATTCCAATGAAGGCTGTGCTCGGACATAGCAGGATATCAGTTGGAGATTTTGTTAATCTTCAACTTGGAGACATTATCAGGCTTGATAGAAAAGTCGATGATGAATTAGAGGTATATGTCGGCAATATTAAGAAATTTGCGGCACTTCCGGGATATTCGGAGGATAAATATGCCATAAGAATAACAGAAGTGATAAAGGAGGAGAGCGAGTAAGATGGACGGAATGCTATCACAGGATGAAATTAACGCACTGTTTGGCAATAATGATGCAGCATCCGATTCAAAAGATGACGCGCAGACTGCAGATACATCAGCTGCAGACACACCTGCTGCAGCTGATCAGGATATAATACTTACTGACAGTGAAAAGGATGCAGTTGGTGAGATATCCAATATATGCATGGGAACTGCAGCAACAACGCTCAGCTCATTGCTGAATCAGCGTGTTGATATTACTACACCACATGTATCTATCTCTACATGGGACGATCTTGCAAGGCAGTATGACAGACCATGCGTCATGATGCAGATTTCTTACAAAGAGGGAATTGACGGCAATAATGTACTCATACTTAGAGAAAATGATGTTAAGATTATAACAGATCTTATGATGGGAGGACCGGGGAATGCGGATCCTAATGAAGAGCTTACGGATCTTCACCTGAGCGCTATTGGTGAGGCGATGAACCAGATGATGGGTTCAGCTGCGACATCAATGTCATCAATGTTCAACCGTAAGATAGATATCAGCCCACCGGTATCAAATCTTGTAGAAGTATATAATAATGATACAGAAGATCTGCCGGATTTCCTTAAGGGTAAGTTTGTTGAGGTTATGTTCAAGCTTACAATCGGAACGCTTATTGACAGCAGCATAATGCAGCTGTATCCTATTGATTTTGCTCATGAACTTGTTAATATGTTCAGTGTTGATACAGACAACAGTGTATCAAATGGCGTACCTGCTGCAGCTTCACAGCCAGCACCGCAGCCGGCACAGGCACCACAGCCACAGCCTGTACCACAGCCACAGCCGGCACCGCAGCCTCAGCCGGTTCAGCAGCCAATGATGCAGCAGCCAATGATGCAGCAGCCAATGATGCAGCAGCCAATGATGCAACAGCCGATGATGCAGCAGCCAATGTATAACAATTATGCACCACAGCCGGATGTTAATGTCCAGCCTGCAGCTTTCCAGCCGTTTGCCGGAGATCTGTCAGCATTGTCACAGAAAGAGAACATTGACCTTATTATGGACGTTCCGCTTGAAGTTACAGTAGAACTGGGAAGAACATCCAAGACAATCAAGGATATACTTGAGTTTGCACCGGGAACGATTATCGAACTTAATAAGATTGCAGGTGAGTCAGTTGATGTTCTTGTTAATGGTAAGAACGTAGCTAAGGGCGAGGTTGTTGTTATCGAAGAGAATTTTGGCGTAAGAATTACCGAGATTATCAAAGAGCAGTAATTTTGCAAAAAACACAAAAAGTAATAGGAAATTACAAAGTTTTAGTGTATAATGTTCAATGTGTTATTTTAAATCATTGGGATTATTTGGGCTTGTCAGCCACATTAGAATAATATGAAGTAAGGAGAACAGGTATGGCAAAGAATATTTTGATATGTGATGATGCAGCATTTATGAGAATGATGATAAAGGACATTCTCACAAAGAATGGTTACAACATTGCAGGAGAAGCTGAGAATGGTGCTAAGGCAGTTGAGAAGTATAATGAACTTAAACCGGACTTGGTACTTATGGATATTACAATGCCTGAGATGGATGGTATAGAGGCTCTTAAGAAGATTAAGGCCGGAGACCCTAATGCTATGGTAATTATGTGTTCAGCAATGGGTCAGCAGGCAATGGTAATTGAGTCTATCCAGTCAGGAGCTAAGGATTTTATTGTTAAGCCTTTCCAGGCAGACCGTGTAATTGAGGCAGTTAAGAAAGTAATTGGTTAGTCTGATGGCATTTTTGAAGATTTCGTCCGGTACAATTGATTCAATTGCACAGTTGATTTCTATGATTCTGATATTTATATTTGTGCTTGCACTTACATATTTTACAACGAGATTCGTTGGCAGTTATCAGAAGAATAAGATGGCCGGCAGTAATGTCAATGTATTGGAGACATTCAGAATTTCTAATAATAAGTACATTCAGATAATTAAGATAGGTAAGAAGTATTTTGCCATTGCAGTATGCAAGGATACGATAACGTATCTTTGTGAACTGGATGGAGAGGATTTGATTTATAACAGTACAACAACTGAATCTCATTCCGACAGCTTCAAAGCTATATTGGATAAGTTAAAGAAGGACAAGCCAGAAGATTAGGTGGGATGAACTATGTTACGATTTATTAAAAAGCATGGAAGAGTCATAAGTAAGGCAGCCATGCTGGTTGCGGTAGTAATTGTCGTATGTCTGTGTACGGCTGGTACTGCTTCGGCAACACAGGCAACGACAGCCGCCCAGGAGACGGCAACAGCGGCAGGCAGCAATAATAATAATCTTATTAATTTTAGTGTTGCGGCCGGTGATGGAAGTGATATGGCAAGTGTATTACAGATGCTTTTAGTGCTTACGATAATATCACTGGCACCATCAATATTGATGCTGCTTACGTCATTTACGAGAATCGTTATAGTTCTTCACTTTACAAGAGCTGCGTTAGGTGTGCAGACGATTCCGCCTAATCAGGTACTGATTGGCTTGTCTATATTTTTGACCTTTTTTGTCATGTCGCCTACATTTACACAGGTGTATGACAGTGCAATAAAGCCGTTATCTAACAATGAGATTACAACCGAGCAGGCATTTGATGCAGGAATAAAACCGATGCGTGCATTTATGCTCAAGCAGGTTTCAACGAAGGACCTGGATACATTTCTTAATATTGCGGGCACAGAGGCAGGAAGCATTGAGAATGAGGATGATATTCCGCTTAATGTCCTGATTCCGGCTTTTATAATAAGCGAGTTGAGAATAGCATTTATTATAGGTTTCCTTATATATATTCCGTTTATTGTTATAGATATGGTGGTTTCATCGGTACTTATGTCGATGGGTATGATGATGCTCCCGCCTACGACGATATCAATGCCGTTCAAGATACTGCTGTTTGTAATGGCTGACGGATGGAATCTTGTTATAGGTAACCTTATGCAGACGTTTTCATAAGTGAAAGGATGGGATTGCAGATGACTGAGCAGGATATTATAACTATTGCCCGGCAGACTATATGGATAATAGTACAGACATCAATGCCCGTACTTGTTATATCTATGATTGTAGGCCTTGTAATAAGTCTTATACAGACAATTACATCTATTCAGGAACAGACACTTACATTTGTTCCTAAAATGCTTTCTATATTTATAACTCTCATGATACTGGGTTCTTGGATGATTAACAGAATTGTAGAATTCATAACGCAGTTGTGGGGGAATTTTGGACAGTATATTCATTAGGGAATAAAACATGATTAATTATAGCGTTGCATTACAGGAGTTTGAATTATTTATATTGATTTTGGTGCGTATTTCAACCTTTGTCTATGCAGCGCCATTTTTTAATACGGCGAATACACCTAACAGAGTGAAAATCGGTTTTTCATTTGCACTGGCAATATTGGTATATACTCTGGATCTGGGTATTACATATACATATAGCGGAATGCTGGATTATGCTGCAATAGTACTTAGTGAGGCTGCTGTTGGGCTTCTGCTTGGATATGCGGCTAATGCGTGTGTTCAGATTATTATGTTTTCAGGACATATTATTGATGTTGACATGGGTATCTCGATGGCAACTATATTTGACCCGACAACGAAAACACAGGTAGGTATAATGAGTAATCTTTATTATTATCTGCTGTCTCTTCTTCTTATTGTATCGGGGCTTTACAGATATCTTGTATCTGCAATTGTTGATACATATAAGGTTATTCCGATTGGCCAGGCAGCATTTAGACCATCGCTGTATACAACTATTGTTGATTTTATCGGAGACTACTTTGTCATAGGATTCAGGATAGCTCTTCCGATGTTTGCATGTATGATGCTTCTTAACTGCATTCTTGGTGTGCTTGCACGTATAGCACCTCAGATGAACATGTTTGTAATGGGTATGCAGCTTAAGATTTTTGTTGGTATCATTGTTGTTACATTTACTTTAGTTATGCTGCCGTCGGTATCTAATTATATTTTTCAGGAGATACGGACTATTATGGTGCAGATTGTTAATTCCATGACGCCGGTATAGAGGTAATTAAGTTGAATGATTTGGATGGGGAAGTAAGGCTGCGGCTTGAATATGACCTCCAGTTCTTTGCAAAGGATGGTCCTGGCGGAGAAAAGACGGAGGTACCTACAGCTAAAAAATTAAATGACGCACGTAAGGAAGGACAGGTTGCGAAGAGTAAGGAGATTATAACTGCTCTTATGCTGCTGGCCCTTTTTGTGGTTATTAAATTTTATATTGGCAATTTGGGTCAGCAGATGATAGAATGTTTTAGTGAGTTCTATGATCTGTTTGGAAAGATAATCAGTAACAGCGAATATGGAATGAGAATGGTTGATGCTACCGGTGTCGTAAGTCTTGGACTTACAACGGTTCTTAACATGATTGTGCCGTTTATTGCGTTGGCAGTAGTTATAGCGATTCTTGGTAATGCCTTGCAGCAGAAGTGGATGGTAACCACCAAACCGCTTCAGCCGAAGCTCAGCAAGATAAGTCCTATATCAGGTCTTAAGAGAATGTTTAATGTGAAGCAGCTTTTTGAGGTTGGCAAGTCTGTTGCGATGATTGCGGTCATGAGCTATGTGATATATACAACAGTTAAAGATAAGCTTGGAGTTTTGTATACATTTTATAATATATCTCTGTATGAGGCACTTGAGATTGTCGGGGATATAATTGTTGACCTTGGAATTAAGATAAGCGCGGTGTTTCTTGTGATTGGCTTTGTTGATCTTATATATCAGAGACATAAGTTTAAGGAAGATATGAAGATGACAAAGCAGGAGGTAAAAGACGAATTTAAGAACACTGAAGGTGATCCGCAGGTCAAAGGGCAGATAAGGCGCAGAATGCAGCAGGTTTCAAGACGAAGGATGATGGAAGCTCTGCCGCAGGCTGATGTTGTTATTACGAACCCTACACATTTTGCGGTCGCATTGAAGTATGAGGCCAATAAGGGGCAGGCTCCCGTAGTAATAGCCAAAGGTGCTGACTACCTTGCTTTTGACATAAAGGCCAAAGCCAAAGAATATGGCATAGAGATAGTTGAGAATAAGCCTCTGGCCAGAATATTGTACAATAATGTTGAGATTGGAGCACAGATTCCTCCTGAGCTTTATCAGGCGGTAGCAGAAGTGCTGGCATTCGTATATTCGCTTAAGAATAATTATAATATGGACGAAGGGAGAAGATAAACGGTGAATATCAGGAAGACAGATTTATTTATCGGCATATATATACTTGCAGCAGTTATATTCATGATTGTCTCGATTCCGAGCTGGTTATTGGATATTCTGGTTGCGCTTAATATATCAGTAGCGATGATTATTCTTTTTAACGCACTTTTTGCAAAGGAAGTTCTGGATATGTCGGCGTTCCCGACAATGATTCTGTTTACAACAATATTCAGAATCTCACTTAATATTTCATCAACAAAGCTTCTTCTTAAAACGGGTAATCCGGGTAAGGTCATCAGCACATTCGGTTCATTTGTCGGAGGTGGTGATATAATTATCGGCGCAATCGTATTCATTCTTATTACGGTTGTGCAGTTTGTTGTAATTAACAAAGGTTCTGAACGAGTATCAGAGGTAACTGCGAGATTTACACTTGATGCCATGCCGGGTAAGCAGATGGCTATTGATTCAGACCTTAATGCAGGAGCAATCACAGATAAGGAAGCAGCTGTAAGACGTAAGAAACTGCAGCAGGAGAATGCATTCTTTGGATCTATGGATGGTGCCAATAAGTATGTTAAGGGTGATGCAACTGCAGGTCTTATAATCACAGGTGTCAACCTTGTGGGTGGTATCCTTATGGCAGTTCTCCGTCAGGGCATGGATATTAACGAAGCACTTAATACTTATACAATACTTACAATCGGTGACGGACTCTGCAGCCAGATTCCATCACTGCTGATATCATTATCCAATGGTATTATTGTTACAAAAGCATCTTCTGAGGAAGGGCTTTCAGATACGCTTGTCCAGGAGCTGTTTTCACTTGACAAGGTGTTGCTTATGGTTGGTGCGGCCATGGTGTTTATTGGCGTGTTTACGCCGCTTCCTATATATATTTTCGTCCCGATTGGTATTGTACTTATAATCGTGAGCAGGAATGTAGGCAAGACAGCAGGTGAACAGGCAATAGAGGAGGAAGTGCAGTCGGAGGAAGATGCGGCACAGGAGATACGAAGACCGGAGAATGTTGTATCGCTCCTTAACGTTGACCCTATAGAGCTTGAGTTTGGTTATGGCATTATTCCGCTGGCTGATGTTAATCAGGGCGGAGACCTCCTTGACAGAGTTGTAATGATAAGACGCCAGATAGCGCTCGAGCTGGGTGCGGTTGTTCCTATAATACGTCTGAGAGATAATATTCAGCTTAATCCTAATCAGTATATAATTAAGATTAAGGGTATACAGGTAAGCGAAGGTGAGATTCTTTTTGACCATTATATGGCAATGAACCCGGGATATGTAGAGGAAGAGATAACAGGTATTCCTACATTTGAACCGTCGTTCCATCTTCCGGCAATATGGATAACAGAGAGCCAGAGAGAGAGAGCTGAGTCACTTGGATATACTGTAGTTGACCCGCCTTCTATTATTGCAACACACCTTACGGAAGTTATAAGACAGCATATTGCTGAACTTCTTACAAGACAGGATGTGCAGAATCTTATTAATAATATTAAAGAGAATAATTCTACGCTTATTGATGAGCTTATTCCAAAGCTTCTTGGAATCGGTGATATACAGAAGGTGCTTCAGAATCTTCTTGAAGAAGGAATATCAATACGTGATATGGTTACAATTCTTGAAACACTTGCCGACCATGCAGGCGTAACAAGAGATACGGATATCCTGACAGAGTACGTAAGACAGAGCCTTAAGAGAGCAATATCGATGAAGTATTTCCCTGCTAATGAGACTACACAGGTAATTACACTTGATCCGAAGATTGAACAGGAGATTATGGGTTCGGTTAAGCAGACAGAGCAGGGTGCATATCTTACACTTGATCCGGAGAGAACTAAGCTTATCATGAATTCACTTGGAATTGAACTTAAAAAACTTGAAGATATCGGTAAGAATCCTATTGTTGTTACATCACCGATTGTCAGAATGTATTTTAAGAAGCTTGCAAGTGACTATTACAAAGACATAATAGTTGTTTCATATAATGAAGTTGAATCAGATGTTGAATTACAGTCAGTGGGGATGGTGACGGCATAGTATGATAGTTAAAAAATTTCAGGCGCCAACGGAGACGGAGGCGATACTTAAAGCTAAGGATGAACTTGGAAGTAATGCAGTAGTTCTTAATGTAAAGACGCTTAAGCAAAGAGGCATTTTCAGGCTGTTCAGAAAAGATGTTGTCGAGGTGACGGCAGCACTTGAAGAAAATGAATTTATAAGCAACATGAATGCTGCAAAACACCAGCCTGCATCACCAAAAGCAGGCAGTACATTTACGGCGGTTGTTGATGAAAAGCTGGATGTAATGAATGATTCGGCAGTTATTGAGGAGAAGCTTGATTCGCTGCATAACATGCTGAGTCAGCAGATGAACAAGGGAGGGGCACCTTCACCTGCCGTTGCGAGGGCGTATGAGGAGATGGCTGCCGCAGCTGAAAAAGAACCTGTAAGTCAGGAAAAGCAGACTAAGGAAAATAATAACAGTAACTTTAAGTATCTGCAGCTTATCTATAACAAGCTCATAGATAATGAAGTTAATGAAAAATATGCCAATGCAATTATTAATGAAGTGAGTGGCTCTATCAAGAAGGAGGCAAGCATAGACAGCCTTCTCGGATGTGTGTATCAGAAGATAATTCTTAAGCTCGGAGAGCCTGTATATATGACAAAAGGTGACAAGCCCAAGGTCATTATGTTCATAGGACCGACAGGTGTAGGCAAGACGACCACAATAGCCAAGCTTGCTTCATACTATAAGCTTGAAAAGCAGTACAAAGTCGCATTTATAACGGCCGATACATATAGAATTGCTGCGGTTGAACAGCTCAATACTTATGCGTCAATCATAGAATGTCCCGTTAATGTTGTGTATTCAGTTGATGAGATAGCACAGAGCCTTGAGGATTTCAAGGATTTTGATCTCATATTTATTGATACGGCAGGGCGCTCACATAAGGATAAGGAGCAGATGCTTGAGCTGCATGAGTTAAGGGATATGGTAGCAGGGCTTTCGGATACATTTGATCTCGAATGCTATCTTACACTCAGTGCGACTACAAAGTATAAGGATATGCTTGACATAACGGGCATGTATGCAGATATACCGGATTACAGGCTTATATTTACAAAGCTGGATGAGACATGTGCATACGGCAACATACTTAATATAAGAATGGCAACAGGGGCACAGCTATCATATACTACTACAGGACAGAATGTACCTAATGATATTGAAGTGATTAACGAGCAGGCAATAGCAAGACAGCTGCTGGGAGGCTGACAGCCGGACGGAGGAACCATGGACCAGGCAGAGAATTTACGAACAATTATAAAAAAGCAGAATCAGAAGACTATAGAGAATGCAAGAATAATAGCTGTAACAAGTGGTAAGGGAGGTGTCGGTAAATCCAACATCTCAATTAATATAGCGCTGCAGTTTGCACGAATGGGCAAGAGGGTAATCATACTTGATGCGGACTTCGGACTTGCTAATATTGAGGTTATGTTTGGAATTATTCCAAAGACCAACCTGAGTGATCTGATGTTTAAGGGCAAGGAGCTTAAGGATATTATTCTTGACGGACCTGAAGGTGTTAAGTTTATATCGGGTGGTTCAGGTATAGCTAAGCTTGCCAATCTTGACCGCGAGCAGGTAAGGCGTATGGTTGGCAAGCTGTCAGAACTTGAAGAGATGGCTGATATTATTATAATAGATACAGGCGCAGGAATGTCGTCAAGCGTTCTTGAATTCCTTGTGTCGGCACCTGAGATTATACTGGTAACAACGCCTGAACCCACATCAATTACTGATTCCTATGCGCTGCTTAAGGGACTGAGTCTTTATGAAGGATTTGATGATAATAATACGAGGATAAGAGTGGTAGCCAATAAGGTATCATCAGCTTCAGAAGGCAGGGCATTGTATGAGAAACTGAGCATGGTAGTTAAGCAGTTTCTCAAGATTAATATTGAATTCCTTGGAATAGTATCACAGGACAATGCAATACCTAAGGCTGTAATGAAGCAGAAACCGGTTTCAATAGCGTTTCCTGATTCGGCTCCGGCTCATGATTTTTATAATATTGCGCATACATTGGAAACTAATGAAGACCCGGTATTTAACAGAAAGAACGGCATACGCAATTTTCTTAAAAATGTTTTTTCAAAGGGAATGTAATATATAACACTAAATAATACGAGGTGAATCTTAATGGCGGGAAACGTTATAACAGTTGGGGCAAAGATAGAACTCACCAGGCTTAATGCGAGAAAAAAACAGAATACCGAAGGAATGAAAGTATACTACAGCAAAGTCCTTGACATTATTGAAGACGAAGATGGTATGGTGATTAAGGCAGCAGTACCTCTGGATGAGGGACGCATAGTGCCTCTGGCAGTTGGTGCGGAATATGATGCTTATTTCTCAGAAGGCAGCAGTATATATGCAGGACCATGCAGGATAACAGGACGTTCAAAGGACATGAATATATATACGATGGATATTGTCCTTATTGGTGATCTGCACAGAGTACAGAGGAGAGGATTCTACAGGCTCCCATGCAGCAGACCTGTTAAGGTTCAGGTGCTGACTGATTTTCAGGCAGCGGGATATGAGCGTACGCATCAGTGGAATGAAAAGCTGTTCCAGAATGCCAGGCCTGTGCTTGAGGCAACGCTCATAGATTTAAGCGGCGGCGGAATACGTATGCATTCAGGAATTCATTACGAGAAAGAAAGCCTTGTAAGGGTATTTCTTGATATTATCTGTAATGATGAACCAAAGCAGCTTGAACTGCTGGGCGAAGTTGTAATGTCGTATTCGCTTGAGAATGACCGAAGCATATATGAGACAAGGGTGCAGTTCAAAGCAGTACCTAATGAGATAACAGAGATGATAGTCAAATATATATTTATGGAGCAGAGAATAACACAGCAGAAGCTAAGAAGGTGATGGTATGGCAAAAAAAATATTATTAATCGATGACTCTGCACTCATGAGAAGGGTCATATCTGATATAATTAATTCAGACGGTGATTATGAGGTCGCAGATATAGCACGCGATGGAGTTGAGGGCTTTGAGAAGATTGTTTCCAATCCAAGTCTTTATGATGCAATCATAATGGATATTAATATGCCGAGAATGAATGGCATAGAGCTCTTGAGAGAACTTCATAACAATCATATTGAACAGACTGTGATTGTTGTAAGTACGGTCGCTAAGGAAGGCGCAAAAGAGACAATTCAGGCACTTGAATATGGTGCATTTGATTTTGTTACCAAGCCTGAGAATTATTTTGAGACCAAGGGAGAAGCATTCAGGAATCAGATACATGCAATGCTTGATGCAGCAACGAGCAGCAGACCATCGGCTGCAAAAGCAGCACAGGCTCCTGCAAGACCGGTAAGGACTACGATTCACCAGCCGGCAGGAACTACAGTATCGGGAGCATCCAGACCGGCTTCAAGAATTGCAACTTCACCTGCTACATCAAGAGTAGGTACACCGGATTCGGTAATCAGACCGGATGAAGGCAGGGCAAAGGGTGTTAAGAGCGGACGTAAGAAGCTTGTAGCACTTGCATGTTCAACAGGCGGACCAAAGTCACTGCAGCAGGTAATCCCATATCTTCCGGAGAATCTGGATGCGGGAGTTGTACTTGTGCAGCATATGCCAAAAGGATTTACCAGTTCACTTGCACAGAGACTTAATGAGCTCAGTCATGTGACGGTTAAGGAAGCGGAAGAAGGCGATGTGATTCGTAAGGGCTGGGTATATATAGCACCCGGCGGACGACATATAAGAGTAGATTCAAAAGGCACAGATTATGTAATCAGATTGTCTGACGAGGATCCGGTTGAAGGGTTGAGGCCATGTGCCAATATAATGTATGACTCACTTACAAAGAGCAGATTTGATGAGATTACATGTGTTGTGCTCACAGGAATGGGAGCCGACGGAACAAAAGGAATCAAGAACCTTAAGGATGCCGGAAGACCTATACATGTAATAGGACAGGACGAGCAGTCGTGTGTTGTGTATGGTATGCCAAAGGCATTAGCACAGGCGGGACTGACTGATGAAGTGGTACCGCTTAACCAGATAGCAGATGCAATAACTAAGAACGTGGGGGTATTGTAAAATGGACGTAAGCCAATATCTTGAGATTTTTATTGATGAATCAAATGAACATTTACAGACATTAAGTGATGAGCTTATGGTACTGGAGAAGGAACCTGAGAACAAAGACACTATTAATGAGATATTCCGTGCAGCACATTCCCTTAAGGGAATGGCAGGTACAATGGGATACAAGAGAATGCAGAATCTTACACACAATATGGAGAATGTATTCTCAGAGATACGTAATGACAAGATGAAGGTTAACAGCAAGCTTGTTGACGTATTGTTCCAGTGCCTTGATGCACTTGAGTCATATGTTGACAACATCCGTAATACGCAGGATGAAGGAACAGATGACAATGAACCTATTATCAAGGAACTGAATGATTTCCTTGCTAATGAAGGTAAAGAGAATGCACAGCCTAAAGAAGAAAAACCGCAGGAGGAAGTTAAGCCGGAAGGCGGAACAGATGAAACAATAACAGATGTATCACTTGCTGATTTTGAAAAGAATGCTGTTAATGAGGCTCTTAAGAAGGGGATGCATGTATGTAATATCCATGTATATGTTGACCCTAACTGTATCCTTAAGGCTGCAAGGGCATTCCTTGTATTTAAGAATCTTGAAGGACACGGAGACGTAATTAAATCAATGCCTTCAGTGCAGGACATAGAGGATGAGAAGTTTGACTTTGATTTCAGCATTGTGTTTGTTACAGAGGAAGAAGCTTCCAAGATACTCGATATCATAAAGAATGTATCGGAGATTAAGGATGCTGTGCTTACAGAGATTAAAGAACCTCTTAAGACAGAAGACGATAATGCGCCAGCTGAAGCATCAAAGGAAGAGCATAAGAATGAAGCACCGGCACAGGATTCCGCAGAGAAGAAGCCTGCACCATCAGCGGCTAAGAAGCCTGCACAGGCTGCATCGGCAAAGCCGGGAGTTAAGCCTGTAGGACGTTCAGTGCGTGTTGATATTGAAAAGCTTGATGTACTTATGAACCTTGTCAGTGAGCTTATTATAGCAAAGAATGGTCTTGTTGCCAGCGCATCAGACGAAGAAGGCAATGCGGCTAACCAGGGCTTCCATGAGCAGATAGAGTATCTTGAGAGAGTAACAACTAACCTTCATGAATCAGTTATGAAGGTACGTATGATGCCTATTGAGAGCGTTGTAAGTAAGTTCCCGAGAATGATAAGAGATCTTTCCAAGAAGCTTAATAAGAAGATGGAGCTGTACATGACAGGTGAGGAGACCGAGCTTGACCGTACAGTTATTGATGAGATTGGAGATCCGCTCATGCATCTTCTCCGTAACTCAGCAGACCATGGACTTGAGAGCGCAGAGGTGCGTGCTGAGAGAGGCAAGCCGGAAGTTGGTTCTATTTTCCTGAATGCTTATCAGGATGGTAATAATGTAGTCATCGAAGTAGGTGATGACGGTAATGGTATTGATGTTGAGAAGGTTAAGGCAAAGGCTATAGAGAAGGGCAACATCACGGAAGAGCAGGCTGAGATGATGACCGAGAAGGAGATAATAGATCTTCTGTTCAGGCCAAGCTTCTCTACTTCAGATAAGATTACCGACGTATCAGGACGTGGAGTTGGTCTTGATGTTGTTAAGTCTAAGATTGAGGCACTTGGCGGTGCTGTTGAAGTAAAGACTACATACGGCGTAGGCAGTACATTTATTATTCATCTGCCGCTTACACTTGCAATTATTCAGGCACTTATGGTTAAGCTTGGCGATGAAAAGTATGCAATATCACTTGATTCTATCCAGACAATCGAAGATATTCCTGTAAGCGAGATTAAGTATGTTCATGCTAAGGAAGTAATTAACTTAAGAGGCAATGTAATTCCGCTTGTACGTCTCAGAGAGCTTCTTGATGTACCGGGTGAGCCGGAGGAATCAGAGAATATTACAGTAGTAATAGTAAGCAAGGGAGACAAGCAGGCAGGTCTTGTTGTTGACAGTCTTATCGGACAGCTTGAAATCGTTATTAAATCACTTGGCAAGTATATCAACATCAATAAGATGATCAGTGGTGCAACAATCCTTGGTGATGGTTCTGTAGCACTTATAATTGATGCTAATACACTTGTATAAGATTTTGAACATGATATTTTAACTGCAAATATGCATTGAATTGGAGGTTTAATAATGGGAGAGTTAAAGGTCATTGACAATAACAGGAATGAAGCAGACGAGACAGCTGTCCAGTACATAGTTGTCAAAGTCGGCAATGAGCAGTATGGAATAGACATACAGTATATTGATAATATCGTTAAGAGCCAGAGAATTACACGTGTGCCTAAGACACAGAAGTACTATAACGGTGTAATTAACCTGCGTGGTGAGATTATTCCTGTAATGAGCATAAGAGTAAGGCTTGGACTTGAGCCCGATGTATTCACGGATAAGACAAGAATAATCATAATAAAGCTTGAGAATGCCACAATAGGTATTATAGTTGATCAGGTTAATGAAGTAATTACACTTGAGTCTACAGATATAGAGAAGGGACCTCATGAGAAGAGTGAGGAAGCTAATGGTTATATCTGCGGCATAGGCAAGTATAAGGGTGAGCTTGTTTCGCTCCTTGATATAGTAGGCGTTATAGTGGAGAAGGAAGGCTGATATTAACCGGACTACAGAGACAGCTTGGGGGGGGTGACTAGCTAGGTGAGCAAGATTAATCTTGATGAATTGAATGACATGCAATATGATGTTCTTAAAGAGATAGGCAATATAGGAGCAGGCAATGCAACTACAGCACTTGCACAGATGGTCAATATGAAGGTCGACATGTCGGTGCCTAAAGTAGAACTTGTTCCGTTCTCACAACTTGCAGATTTTATTGGTTCTGAGGAGGAGCAGGTCGTAGGCATGCTTCTTCAGATGAGCGGCGATGTTGATGGAATGATGATGTTTTTCTTCAATATGAGATCGGCACATAACCTTGTTGATATGCTTATGGGAAGACCTATAACGGATGACAATGACAGTGATGAATTCAGTGAGATGGATATGTCAGCGCTTAGCGAGATAGGTAATATTATCTCAGGTGCATATCTGGTTGCATTGTCAAAACTGACTAATCTTACTATAGAAACATCGGTGCCAAGCATGTCTATTGATATGGTGGGAGCACTGCTTAGTGTACCGGCTATCGAGTTTGGCAAACTTGGAGACAAGCTGTTATTTATCCAGTCACAGCTTGGCGAGAATGGCTGCATTAACGGATATTTCCTTATGATACCTGAACTCGAGTCCTACGATAAAATACTTGGTGCACTTGGCCTTTAGGCCGGGTGCACTGTGGTATCATAATAAGGTCTGATGAGGATGTGTAAAGATGGGAGATATGATTAAGGTTGGTATGGGTGACCTGAAAGCATGTAAGTGTCCGGATGCTCTGACTACACTTGGACTTGGTTCATGCATAGGCGTTGCACTGTATGATCCGGTGACAAAAGTCAGCGGACTTTTGCATTTTATGCTGCCGGACAGCACTCAGATAAGAAACAATTCTAACAGGGCAAAGTTTGCAGATACAGGCATTGAAGACCTGATTACACTTATGGTATCCATGGGTGCAAACAAAAACCGCCTTGTTGCCAAAATCGCAGGTGGAGCTAAGATGTTCGCTACGTCGGGAATGTCAGAGATATTGTGTGTTGGTGACCGCAATGCCGAGGCTGCGAAAAAAGAACTTGCAGCAAGAAATATAAGGATTCTTGCACAGGATACGGGACTTGACTATGGACGTACCGTTGAGTTCTATTCAGAGACAGGAGATTATAAGATTAAGGCTGTCGGTAAGGGAGTCAAAGTTATATGAAAATGAAATGGCGCAATCTCCCTGCAATAGTAACACTTCTTGCGGGGTTTATAACATGTGTTATAACGACATTATGCAGATATCCGCTTAATAAGATGTTATGGGTGCTGATTGCCGTTATGACCATATTTTTCACAATCGGACTTATAATCAGGGCAGTGATTATGCATTTTGTGGAAGGCAGAGATGCTGATGAAGCCGATGCTTCAGGGGATGAGGAAGATGAGACCGCAGCAGCTGACGAAGGTGTTCAGAATGCGGATGGCAGTGAAGAAGGACAGCAATCAGATAATTAATAGACAATGGGTGGTATTCAATGGATGAGGCAGCAAGAAACAAGCTGTGGAGCGAGTATAGCAGAACAAGAAGCACTGCTTTGCGTGATCAGCTTATAATTGAATATTCGCAGCTGGTTAAGCTTGTGGCAGGGCGTCTCGGAATGTATCTGGGGTATAGCGTGGAGTATGATGATCTCTGCGGTTATGGTATATTTGGACTGATAGACGCAATTGATAAATTTGACTGTAACAAGAATGTTAAGTTTGAGACTTATGCAAGCCTGAGAATCAGGGGAGCGATTCTTGATCAGATAAGAAAGATGGACTGGATTCCACGTTCATTAAGACAAAAACAGAAGAAAATAGATGCCGCTATGTCGAAGATAGAAGCACAGAAAGGCAGTGTGGCAACAGATGAGGAGCTTGCACAAGAGCTTGGAATAACACTTGATGAGTTTAATGACTGGCAGGGGAAGACTAAGGCAACAAACCTGATTTCACTGGATGAATATACGGAGACTCAGGGAACCGAAGCAAAGATGGATTCTGTTACAAATGCAAGGTTTGACCAGCCTGAGGATGTTGTTGAAAAAGAAGAACTCAAAAAAATGATAGTGGAAGCAATATCTCTGCTGACAGATAAAGAGAGAAGTGTTGTAACACTATATTATTATGAAGAGATGACACTCAAGGAAATAAGTCTTGTGCTTGATGTGTCTGAATCGAGAGTATCACAATTACATACAAAGGCTTTGCTTAAGATGAAGTCAAAGTTAGGACCATATCTTAATATATTGATCTGACCCACATGGGATGAAGTTAGAGGGAGGTGCTTATATGCATACGAATGGATATTTTCAACTTGCATCAACTAAGGATGGACTTATGATAACTGTATATCCTCCGCAGCCGGGTGGAAGGAAGGCAGAGGTAGAGGATCTTATTTCATATGCTGCGCAGAAAGGTATATCGGATTATATAGATGTACTCAAAGCAAAGATGGCATTTGACGGTGGCAAAGACAAAGTAAGGATGCTTATATACGATAAGTCACCGGTGCCTAATGGTGAATTCGGAAGCTATAATATATCAAGGGATAAGATGGAAGTTGAAGCGGTGTTCTATCCTCCGTTTGAGGGCGAACATGAGCTTACGGCTGAGGGTATTAAGGATGACCTCGCAGCATCAGGTGTCAAGATGGGAATACTTGATGATGAGATAAACAGGTTTATTGAGGAACGCGAATATTTTGTCCCGTATACAATTGCAAGAGGACAGCAGCCGGTAGATGGCCATGATGGCAGGATTGAGTATAAGTTCAATACGGTAACATCCGCAAAGCCTAAGATGAATGATGACGGTACGGTTGATTTTCATTCACTGGACAATGTTAATCATATTAATGCAGGGGATGTTGTTGCAGAACTTTTTCCGGAAGATTATGGTACTCCCGGATATGATGTTGTCGGACAGCCGGTATCGCCAAAGAAGGTCAAGAGAGCAGTATTCCAGTATGGACGTAACCTTAAGGTTTCAGAAGATAAGCGCTTTCTTATATCTGAGGTAAGCGGACATGTAACTCTTGAGAATGACAAAGTATTTGTATCGAATGAGCTTGAACTCGTTAATGTTGATAATTCAACTGGAGATATTAATTACAGCGGTAATGTAATAATAAAGGGTAATGTAATAACAGGATTCAGTGTCAATGCATCAGGAGATATTACAGTTAACGGACTTGTTGAAGGTGCTAATCTTACCGCAGGCGGTAATATAACCCTTATGAGAGGTGTACAGGGCGGCGGAAGAGCGATGCTTACCGCAGGCGGCGATATTGTATCAAAGTTTATTGAGAGCGCCAATATGGTTTCAGCAGGCGGCAAGATTGAGACAGATTCAATTCTTCACAGTAAGGTAATAGCCAAAGGACCTATTGTTGTTCAGGGACGTAACGGGCTTATTGTCGGAGGTGACGTTAAGTCAAGAGTGCTTATAGACTGCAAGACAATCGGCAATGATATGGGAACTGCAACGGTAGTTGGTGTCGGTGTGGATCCTACGGTGAAGAAGCGCATAGATGTGCTTAAGAATGAACTGGAGCAGCTTGGAAAGCAGAAGATACAGCTTGGACAGCTTGTGACGGCACTTCGCAAGAAGCAGGATATTGAAGGCGGACTTGATGCTGAGAAGCAGGCACTTCAGCAAAAGACAATGCGTAACATGCTTATGCTTGAGAAACAGTTAAGCGATGATAAAAAAGAGCTTGAAGAATGCCGCAATATGATAAGCGAGGATGCAAGTGCGAGAATCAAAGTATCAAGGACTGCTAATATTGGAACAAAGGTAATGTTTGGCGACCAGTATATTTTCCTTCGCGAGAAATATGACTTTTGTCAGTTCATTAAGAAGGATGGAGATATCAAGTCATCAGGAATGTAAGGAAGGTGGTCATATATGGCAGTACGTCCGGTTGATATTGTTTCTATGCAGCGAATGGCTGATGTATCGCAGATTAAGCAGAATGAGAATAACAAACCGATGAATGACCAGGTTAATTTTCAGAATCAGCTTGCAAAGGAAGTACAGCAGACATCAGAACAGGTTGTAAGAAAAGCTGATATAGAGAATCAGAACCAAAAATATGATGCCAAAGAAAAAGGCAAAAATGAGTATCAGCATGATGGTAAGGTCAAGGTGAAGAAAAAGGACGGGCATGAAAGTGTTATGCCGGATGATCCGGATTTTAAGGGGCTGTTCGATGTGTCAGTTTGATGACACCCGGGCAGCCGGTTTATTAGTGACCGGGAAGGAATTATATTGTGACAGCGTTTGAGGTAGTACTGCTTTTGTGTGGAATAATCTGTGTTGCAGTAAGCTTTATAATGGGTGACTCCAAGAAAAAAAACAAAGACGATAAGGATTATGATGCAAATCTTACAGAAGAGCAGAAGGAAGATATAAGAAGACAGGTAACTGACATAATAGATGAAGAGATGCTGAATGCATCAGAGAAGACAGAAGTTTCACTCGATAAGATATCCAACACAAAGATTCTTGAGATGAATGAATATGCGGACAACATACTTGGAGAGATAAACCGTAATCATAATGAAGCTGTATTTCTCTATGATATGCTTAATGACAAAGCAAAAGAAGTCAAGTCTACAGTAAAAGATGTCAATGTAACGAAGAAGCAGGTTGAGAAGATTCAGGCAGAGGTCACATCTGCAGCTGCGAATCCCGAAGAGGATAATGCATACGCAGATAAGTCAGGAGATAAGTCGCAGCACAGGTCTGAACATGAATTCAGAAGCATGACCCCGGAGATTGTCAGGGAGATAGATATGCCTGTAACATCAGAATATGATGATTCACAGGAAAATGATTTATATGGAACCGGAGGTGCAGATATCAATGACGGCATGGATATGGTTTCGCCACAGGAACTTATGGCTGTGTCACAGATGTTAGGACAGGACATACAGCAGAACATACAGCAGAACATACAGACTGTTTCGGCACAGGATAATGGGATGCATGATAACGGGACACATGGACTTAACAGAAATGATGAGATACTCAGCATGTATGAATCCGGAATGGACAGCCGGCAGATAGCAAAAGAGCTCAATCTCGGAATCGGAGAGGTAAGGCTTGTGATAGATTTATATAAAAGTACAAAGTAGAAAGCGGTAAAAAAGTGAATTTTAAATATTATTTACGGGGATTGGGTACAGGAATAGTTGTGACGTTGATAATAGTTACAATATCTAATTCTTTAAGAGGCAGCAAGACGGCTTCGGAAAATGCTGCACAACCTTCATCTGTCCAGCCTACATCAGCGATAGAAGCTATTCTTAATAACCAGAGGACAACACAGGCGTATGGAGATGCAGCATCGGCGGATGCAACATCGGCGGACGCAGCATCAGCGGATGTAACATCAGCGGATGTAATATCGGCAGACACATCATCAGCAGAGACAGTATCAGACAATGTACAGCAGGGACAGCAGGGACGCAATATTACAGTTTCTTTTGAGACGATACAATCATCCGAAGCTGCTGCGCAGCTCCTTGAAAAAGCAGGTATTGTAGACAACTGGCGTAATTTTAATTCGTATCTTGTGAATAACGGATATGACAGAAAGGTCTCAGGCGGTACATTTTCTTTTAGTGGCAATGAATCATATAAGGAGATTGCCGGAATAATAACCAAATCAAGATAATACAGGCATTTTGTTATATACATTTAATGCAAAAAATGCTTGCATTAGATATGTCACTTATGTTACAATGGCAGACGGTGACAAAAAACACGCAGTCTGATTGACATACAGGTGCCGGTTACGCCCCGGTTGTATGGCAAGATGAGGGATGCGGAAGATAATTAACCAATGGAGGTAAACTATGAGCGTAATTTCAATGAAGCAGTTACTGGAGGCAGGTGTTCATTTTGGACATCAGACAAGAAGATGGAATCCTAAGATGCAGCAGTACATCTACACACATCGTAACGGAATCCACATCATCGACCTTCAGAAGTCAGTAGGAAAGGTTGACGAGGCTTACAAGGCAGTATCAGATATCGCTGCTGAGGGTGGCACAATCCTTTTCGTTGGTACTAAGAAGCAGGCACAGGATGCTATCGCTACAGAGGCACAGCGTTGCGGCATGTTCTATGTTAACGAGAGATGGCTTGGTGGTATGCTTACAAACTTCACAACAATCCAGAAGAGAATTGCTAAGCTTCACGAGATTGAGACAATGAAGGAAGATGGAACATTTGACGTTCTTCCTAAGAAGGAAGTTGCTCTTCTTGAGAAGGAACTGGAGAAGCTTCAGAAGAATCTTGGCGGTATCAAGGAGATGAAGAAGCTCCCGGATGCTATCTTTGTTGTTGATCCTAAGAAGGAAAGAATTTGTATTCAGGAAGCACATGCACTTGGTATTCCGCTTATCGGTATCGTTGATACAAACTGTGATCCGGATGAGCTTGATTATGTAATCCCAGGTAATGATGATGCAATCAGAGCTGTAAAGCTTATCGTATCTAAGATGGCTGATGCAGTTATTGAGGCTAATCAGGGCGCTGAGGAAGCTCCGGTTGCAGAAGATGCAGCAGAAGAGACAACAGAGGCTTAATTAACAGAATAGGCTGATTTATGATTAGAAAGGTGCTTCAGCCTGAGAATTCAGGTTGGGGCACTATTTGTTATAACGCAATTATTTAATATTACGGAGGTAATCAGAGCAATGGCAGCAATTACAGCAGCAATGGTTAAGGAACTTAGAGAGTCTACAGGCGCAGGAATGATGGAGTGTAAGAAGGCTCTTACAGAGGCAGATGGAGATATGGAAGCAGCTGTTGATGTTCTTAGAAAGAGCGGAGCAGCAAAGGTAGAGAAGAAGGCCGGAAGAATCGCAGCAGAAGGTCTTACAAGAGTTGCATCAGAAGGTAACACAGCAGTTGTAGCAGAGGTTAACTCTGAGACAGACTTTGTTGCTAAGAATGCTATCTTCCAGGAATTTGTTCAGTTCGTTGCAGATACAGCACTTAAGTCATCAGTAGAGAAGGCAGGAGACGGCGAGGATGTATGTGATATTCTTGGTCTTAAGTCAGAGCTTGAGGAGAAGACTCTTACAATCGGCGAGAAGCTTTCTATCAGAAGATTTGCTAAGATTTCAGGTGACTGCGTAGCTTCATATACACATGGCGGCGGAAGAATCGGCGTTATTGTTGCAGCTGACGGTGCTTCAGGAGATGCGGTTCAGGAAGCACTTACTAATGTAGCAATGCAGATTGCAGCTATGAATCCACAGTACATCAGCAGAGATGACATGTCAGATGCTGAGCTTGCTAAGTTAAGAGAGATTATTCAGGAGAGCGCACTTAATGATCCTGCAACTCTTCCAAAGCCAATTCTTAACAAGTTAATCGAGAAGGCTGTTACAGATAAGGTTTGGAGCGATGAGGATATCGCTATTTACAACGAGAAGAAGAGCAATATGCAGTACCTGTTCAACTTCCTCTCAAAGGAAGCTGCAGAACAGTTAGCTCAGCTTGCATTAGCTGACAGAGATGCAATCACATCAGATAAGATTTTCCACGGCTTAGTAGAAGGACGTGTTTCTAAGCAGCTTAAGGAAATCTGTCTTCTTGACCAGGTATATGTTAAGGCTGAGGACGGCAAGCAGACAGTAGCAGCTTATCTTGCACAGGTTGCTAAGAAAGTTGGTGCTGACTTCAAGCTCAAGGGATTCGTTCGTTTTGAGACAGGCGAAGGTATTGAGAAGAAGGTTGATGACTTCGCAGCAGAAGTTGCAGCACAGGCAGGTCTGTAAGATTTATCAGTTAATATATCAGACGGAATAATATCGAATGAATGAAAAGCTTTGGATCATTTCATTATATGGAGTGGTTCAGAGCTTTTTATATTATTGTCCGGAATAATATTGTCCATGATTTTTGATTCAAATTTTGACAAATTTATCTTCTATAATCGGGCTGTTTGTGATATACTTATCAAGGTATACTTTACGAAGAGGATGAGCTTATAATGGATAACAGAGTTGGTTATGTAGTATATCATAGAAAATACAGCAGGCTCCAGAAGTTCATCATGGCAATAGCAGTGGTATTTATTATTCTGCCATCGGTCCTGTGTGTTATCCTGTTTGACAGAATGAATAAGATGCAGAGCCGGATTGATGAGCTGGCTGCAGCGGGAAGACAGGGCAGCGTAGCAGGTCAGGCTGAGGCTGAGGCTCAGGACGATGATGATGGAATGGATGGTGCATTGTATAATGAGAGCGATGATACACAGGCGCTTAAGGATGCATCAGATATAAAGTACAGCAGACCATCGGATATTGTCAGGGATGAAGACAGATACCATGGCGCAAGAGTGTATCTGACGTTTGATGACGGACCGTCAGATAATACGGATGCAATTCTTGATAAGCTGGGAGAATATGGAGTAAAGGCAACATTTTTCGTTGTAATGAAAGAAGACGAGAAGTCAGTTGAACGTTATAAAAGAATTGTTAACGAAGGGCATACACTTGCGATGCATTCAGCTTCACATGTATATTCACAGATTTACAGCTCGTATGATGCATACACGGAGGATGTTAATCAACTGAGAAGTTACCTGAAGAGTGTGACGGGAGTTACGCCTGTATATTACAGATTCCCGGGTGGCTCAAGTAATACGGTAAGCAGTGTCCCTATGAGCGAGTGTATAGAATATCTCGATTCTCAGGGAATAATATATTATGACTGGAATGTCGCATCAGGAGATACGGATAGAGCATATGTCAGTTCATCGACAATTGCAGATAACGTAATAAGAGGTGTAGAAGGCAAGCAGTCATCAGTTGTGCTTATGCATGATACCAATAAGAAGACTACAACTGTTGATGCGCTTGATTCAATCCTTAAGTATATGAGCGATACCGGTAAGAATGTACTGCCAATAACAGAGGGGACAACCCCTGTTCATCACAGAATAAGTGATGCAAAATAACTTTCAATGGAGAGAAAGAGAACATGAAAGATTTAAAAAGAGTAATCCTTAAACTTAGCGGAGAGGCGCTTACAGGCAATCAGAAGTCCGGATATGATGATGCAATGATTGAAGATATTGCAAGACAGGTAAAGGAGATAACTGATAAGGGAATTCAGGTTGGAATCGTCATCGGTGGCGGTAATTACTGGAGAGGACGTTCTAATGACTCAATTGACAGAACGAAAGCAGACCAGATTGGAATGCTTGCAACAATCATGAACTGCATATATGTATCTGAGATATTCAGATCCACAGGCATTATGACTAATGTGCTCACACCTTTTGAGTGCGGGGGTATCACAAAGCTTTTTTCAAAGGACAGAGCTAATAAGTATTTTTCAAAAGGAATGGTAGTATTCTTTGCCGGCGGAACGGGACACCCTTACTTCTCAACAGATACAGGTGTCGCGCTCAGAGCGATAGAGATGGATGCAGATGCAATCCTTCTTGCTAAGGCTATTGATGGCGTCTATGACAGTGATCCTAAGACCAATCCGGCAGCTAAGAAGTATGACAGCATATCAATACAGGAAGTTGTTGATAAGAAGCTTGGTGTAATAGATATGACAGCTTCGGTAATGTGCATGGAGAACAGGATTCCGCTTATGGTATTCGGACTTAACGAGAAGAACAGCATTGTTGACGCAATGAGCGGCAAGTTCAACGGAACTATGGTTACAGTGTAGAATTAAAGTGGTACCGGAATTAATCTGCAATTATAATAATACAAAGACAGGAGAATTAAGATGAGCGATATAGCAATATATGAAGAGAAGATGAAGAAGTCAGTTGAGGCATTACTTGAGGATTATAAGACAATCCGTGCGGGAAGAGCCAACCCGCATATCCTTGATAAGATTCGTGTGGATTATTATAATACACCGACTCCGCTTCAGCAGGTAGCCAATATATCAGTACCTGAGGCAAGAATTATACAGATTCAGCCATGGGATGCAAGCCTTATTAAGGAGATTGAGAAGGCTATAATTGTATCTGATCTTGGACTTACACCTAATAATGATGGTAAGGTAATCAGACTTGTATTTCCTGAACTTACAGAGGACAGACGTAAGGAACTTTCCAAGGATGTTAAGAAGAAGGGTGAGAATGCCAAAGTAGCAATCCGCAATGTAAGAAGAGACGCTAACGATGTATTTAAGAAGCAGAATAAGGCCAATGAGATTTCAGAGGATGAGTTAAAGGACGCAGAGGACAGCATTCAGAAGATTACAGATAAGTATATAACTGAGGTTGATAAGTGCGTGGATGATAAGATAAAGGAAGTTATGACAGTATAAGTAATACTGTCATGAGATATGATGATACGAGGTCCGCCCGGACCTCGTATCGTTACATATTGCGTTACATATTGGTATGGAGGAGAACATTTGGATACATTTAACGAGAAGCTCGGACTGCGTGTGCCAGGCCATGTGGCAGTAATACTTGACGGCAACGGAAGATGGGCTAAAAAGAGACTTATGCCGCGCACATATGGACATTATCAGGGAAGCAAGGTTGTTGAGGACATGCTTCATGTGGTTGATGATATGGGCGTAAAGTATTTTACTGTATATGCATTCTCGACAGAGAACTGGAACCGTTCTAAGGATGAAGTGGATACATTGATGAAGATATTAAGGACATATCTTGTGGACTGTGTTGCCAAGTCAATGAAGAATAATGTACGATGCAGGGTAATAGGAAGACCTGACGGATTGAGTCAGGATATTCTTGATAGTATCCATAACCTTGAAGAGAAGACAAAGAATAATACAGGACTTAATTTTACAATTGCAATTAATTATGGCGGAAGAGATGAGATAAGAAGGGCAGTTAAGTCAATTGCTGACGAGGTAGCCGCAGGAAAAGTTAAGCCGGATGACATTACCGAGCAGATGATTGCACAGCACCTTGATACATGGGAGCTTCCCGATCCTGATCTGCTTATAAGGACAAGTGGGGAAGAAAGACTGTCTAATTTCCTTCCATGGCAGCTTGCGTATACAGAGTTTTACTTTACATCGGTATTATGGCCTGATTTTAATGAAAAAGAAATGATAAAGGCTATTGAAAAATATAATAAGCGTGAGAGAAGATTTGGCGGTGTAAAGGAGGAGCAGGCATAAGTGTATAACTGCATTATGTCTGCATATATAATATGTTAGTTAGAATTTTGAGTGGGATAGTACTTCTGCTGATTACAGGCTCTTCGCTTATAATCGGAGGATGGTATCTGTATGGAATATGTATATTCATCTCACTTGTGGGAATGATGGAATATTATCGTGTACTCGGTATCAATAAAAAGCTTCCGGGGATTATAGGCTATGTGGGAGCAACGGCTTATTATGTATCTTTGCTCATGACGGACGAATGCTTCGGAATACTTGTGCTTACTGCAACGGCAATAGCAATGATGATTGCATATGTTGCAACATTTCCAAAGTACACAATTGAAGATATTGCAAAGGGATATTTTGGCGTTATATATGTTGCGGTTATGATTTCATATATATATCTTACACGTCAGCTTTCTGACGGAGAGTATCTTGCATGGCTTATATTCATATGCTCATGGGGCAGTGACTCATTTGCTTACCTTGCCGGAGTTGCATTCGGAAAGCATAAGATGACACCGAAGCTGTCACCTAAGAAGTCCTATGAGGGAGCGGTTGGCGGTATCGCAGGAGCTGCAGTGCTCGGGGCATTATTCGGAGTACTTGTTAAATATCTTACAGGAGCCGATTACATGGCAGCGTTCACGGCTGCATCGGCAATAGGCGCTACAATCTCGATATTCGGAGACCTTGCGGCATCAGCAATAAAGCGCAATAAAGATATTAAGGATTACGGCAGGCTTATACCGGGACACGGCGGAATACTTGACAGATATGACAGTGTGATATTTACCGCACCTATAGTATACTGGGTGCTGTATTTTATAGTCAGATGACGGATTGGAGACAGAAGTGAAAAAGATTTCGGTACTTGGATCTACAGGGTCAATAGGAACACAGACACTTGACGTTGTCCGCAGGAATAACGACATTGAGATAGTTGCATTGGCTGCCGGCAGAAGAATAAAGGAACTGGAAGCCCAGATAAGGGAGTTTGGACCGAAGCTTGTAAGCGTGGCAGATGAGCAGCTTGCAAAGGAGCTTGCAGTAAGCATTGCAGACCTTGATGTTAAGATAGTATACGGCATGGAGGGACTTACTGAAGCGGCAGTATATCCCGAAGCACAGACAGTAGTAACGGCAGTGGTCGGAATGATGGGAATTGTTCCTACAATAGCAGCAATAAAGGCAGGCAAAGATATTGCACTTGCCAACAAAGAAACACTCGTTACGGCAGGTCATATAATAATGCCGCTCGCAAAGGAATATAATATAAATATATACCCTGTTGACAGCGAGCATTCAGCAATATTCCAGTCACTTAACGGAGAATACCATGCAGAGATTGATAAGATACTATTGACTGCATCAGGCGGACCTTTCCGCAACTATACTAAGGAACAGCTGAAGAATGTGAAAGTTGAGGATGCATTGAAACATCCCAACTGGGCTATGGGGCGTAAGATAACGATAGATTCATCAACAATGGTGAACAAAGGACTTGAAGTTATGGAAGCGCAGTGGCTGTTCAATGTACCGGCTGACCGTGTGCAGGTGATTATCCAGCCACAGAGTGTAATTCATTCAATGGTCCAGTTTGTCGATGGCGGTATTATGGCTCAGCTGGGAAGTCCTGATATGAGACTTCCCATACAGTATGCACTTTATTATCCGCACAGAAAGCCGCTTGATACTAAGAGGCTGGACTTCTATGAGCTTGGACAGATTACATTCCAGAAGCCGGATTTTGATAAGTTCAGAGGGCTTGCACTTGCATATGAAGCTGCAAGAAAGGGCGGCAATATCCCTACAGCGCTTAATGCAGCTAACGAGATGGCAGTTGCAATGTTCCTTGACCGCAGGATAAGCTATCTTCAGATACCTGAGATTATTGAATATGTCATGAATGAGACACATTATACAGATAATCCGGATGTTGACAGGATACTTGAGACAGAACAGACAGCATATGAACTTATCAGAAGCAGGTATTAACAATAAAGGCAGGTATGGCACTTGAATATAGTATTAGCAATAATCGTACTGAGCGTAATAATAATTGTTCATGAACTTGGACATTTTATTCTGGCAAAGGCTAACGGAGTAATGGTAATGGAATTCTGTATAGGATTCGGACCGAAGCTTGTAAGTTTTAAAAAAGGCGAGACAGTATACAGTATAAAGCTGCTTCCGTTTGGTGGAGCATGTATAATGCTGGGAGAAGATTTCCTTGATACTGAAGATGAAGCAGAAGAAGGAGAAAGCGAAGAGACTTCTGACAATAGTGCAGAAAAATCAGTAAAAGAAAAATACGACATGAGCAGGTCATTCCCGGCACAGTCAGTATGGGCAAGAATGTCAATTCTGGCGGCAGGACCAGTGTTTAACTTTATACTTGCATTTGTCCTTTCGGTTATTATTATCGGATTCGCAGGGTATGATCCATGTGAAGTCTCTGCTGTTGCCGACAATTCCCCTGCAAGCAGCGCAGGGCTTGAAGCCGGAGACCTTATAACTAAGATTAACGGGCACAGAGTTACATTTTCAAGGGATTTATCTCTTGAGACGCTCATGCATCCTGACAGGACACTGAATATAACTTATGAGCGTGACGGACAGAAGTACACGGCAAAAGTAGTTCCGGAGTATCAGAAAAAAGTATCTTATATGACAGGAATCACAATCCTTTCTGATTGCAGCATACAGACAGTAGAGAATGATTCTCCTGCCAAAAAAGGCGGAATAAAAGCCGGCGATAAGATAAAGGGCATTCAGGGAACAGAGATTGAGAATACGCAGCAGATTGTAGACATAATTGCAGCGTGTGACGGCAGCGAACAGACAATAGTTGTTGAGCGTGACGGCAAAGAGCTCACTCTTAAGGTTACTCCGCAGATGAAGGAACGCGAGAGCTATTATACCGGACTTTATTCATATGGAGCAAGACAGAAGGCGGGAGCACTGTCAACTGTCGGATATGCTTTTAAGGATGTCGGATACTGGATAAGAACAGTATTCGGAAGTCTTGGAATGATGTTCAGGGGACAGGTGTCACTTGATGATGTGTCAGGTCCTGTCGGCGTTGTGAGCGTAATCGGGGATGTTGTTGAAGAGAGCAAGTCAGACGGAGCGTTCTATGTGCTGCTTAATCTGTTCAACATGACGGTTATGATTAGTGCCAACTTAGGTGTGATGAATCTTCTTCCGCTTCCGGCACTTGACGGAGGAAGGCTTCTGTTTGTCATACTTGAGATATTAAGAGGTAAGCCGGTAGCCAAGGAAAAAGAAGGCATCGTTCATTTTGCGGGAATGATACTTCTCATGATACTTATGGTTGTGGTAATGTTTAACGATATTAAAAATCTCTTTTGATGTGAGGTTAAGATATGTACAGAGATAATACAAAGACAGTCAGAATAGGCAATGCAGTTATAGGCGGAGGCAATCCGATACTGATACAGTCGATGACCAATACACCGACAGAGGATGTAAGGGCGACGGTTGCCCAGATTCTTGAGCTCGAAAAGGCAGGATGTGACATCATAAGATGCACTGTACCCAACAGACAGGCAGCGGATGCAATTGCAGAGATAAAGAAGCAGATTCACATTCCGCTTGTTGCCGATATACATTTTGATTACAGGATGGCAATTGCAGCTATTGAGAACGGTGCTGATAAGATAAGAATTAATCCGGGCAATATAGGAGATAACAGCAAGATCAAGGCAGTCGTAGATACTGCAAAGGATCACAATATTCCAATAAGAGTCGGAGTTAACAGCGGCTCACTCGAAAAGGACCTTGTTGTAAAATACGGCGGCGTAACTGCCGAAGGACTTGTCGAGAGCGCACTTGACAAGGTTAAGATTATAGAAGATCTTGGATATGATAATCTTGTAATAAGCATAAAGTCATCCGATGTTCCTATGTGCATTAAAGCACATGAACTTATAGCAAGTAAGACGGATCATCCTCTTCATGTCGGAATTACTGAGGCAGGCACTGTATACAGGGGCAGCATAAAGTCAGCAGTCGGACTTGGAGTTATTCTGTATCATGGAATCGGTGATACAATCAGAGTCTCACTTACGGGCAATCCTGTTGAGGAGATTAAGGCTGCCAGGTACATCCTTCAGACACTTGGAATAAGACAGAGTGGAATTGAGGTGGTCTCATGTCCTACATGCGGGCGTACCAAGATAGACCTTATCGGGCTTGCTAATCAGGTAGAGACACTTGCGGCATCATACAGCAATCTGAAGATAAAGATAGCTGTAATGGGCTGTGTAGTCAACGGTCCGGGAGAAGCTAAGGAAGCTGATATCGGAATAGCCGGGGGAGATGGCTGCGGCGTACTCATAAAACACGGAGAGATTGTAAAGAAGGTAGAGGAGGACAGACTCCTTGAAGTGCTCAAAGAAGAGCTTGATAACTGGGAATAAGATATGACATTTTTTGAAGTTTTTTCTGCGCTTAGAATTGACGACCAGGAATTAAAAGATAACTTCGCGGATGCTGAAGTAGTTAAAGTTACTAAGACTTCAACCAATTCGCTTGCAAGGGTGTATGTGAAGAGCAGGCACCTTATACACAAGGAACTGGTATATAAGATGGAGGACATACTCAAAAGCCAGGTGTTCCGTATTAAGAATATGGACGTCAGGATAATCGACAGATATGATCTGTCTAAGCAGTATACTCCACAGAAGATTATGGACGTATACTACGACAGCATCCTTTTTGAGTTGGAAAAATACTGGACACTCGAATATAACCTGCTTAAGAATTCCAAATGGACATTTGAAAAGGAAGATGAGCTGACGCTGATACTTGAGGATTCATTTCTTGCGCATACATACGACAGAACACTCAGGGAATATTTTGAGAAGATATTTCTTAACAGATTTGGGTTTGAGATAGATGTAGTCTACAGATACGAGAAAAAGAAAGAAACTAATTTTGAAAAAGAAAATGAGCTGATGATAGCAAGGCGTGTGCAGGAGATACAGGAAAAGGTGCTCGCTGCAAAGTCTGCATCAGCGGATGTGCATGACGGTGCAACAGGTGCATCCATTAAGAAAAAGCCGGCAGGTGACGGGGCAGCCGCAAAGCAGAATGCTGAGCCTGTTAAAGAGATTAAAAAGGCAGAAGAGAGCCCAAAACCAAGGTATTCACAGGACAGATACCAGAAGAGGCCGAACAATCCGGATGTTCTCTTTGGACGTGACTTTGATGAGGAGCCTATACATATAAGCCAGATACAGTCCGAGATGGGCGAGGTTGTAATCGCCGGAATGATAAGGCGTGTTGAACTTCGTGAAATCCGTAACGAAAAGACTATCATAATGTTCGATGTCACGGACTTTACAGACACAATAACCGTAAAGATGTTTGCTAAGAATGAGCAGCTTCCGGAGCTTACGTCATTTATCACGGAAAAGAATTTTATAAAGATAAAAGGCGTTACAATGCTGGACAAATATGACCATGAACTTTCGATAAGCTCAGTGACGGGTATCCGCAAGTCGAGTGATACGCGTGTCAGGAGAATGGATCATGCACTTACCAAACGTGTAGAGCTTCACTGCCATACTAAGATGAGTGATATGGACGGAGTCTCATACGCAAAAGACCTGATAAAGCAGGCACTTAGCTGGGGACAGAAAGCGATTGCGATAACGGACCACGGAACAGTCCAGGCATTTACAGATGCATTCCATGTTGTAAGAGACCTTGAGGGTGCAGCTAAGAAAAAGGGCGAGGACTTTGATTTTAAGATAATATACGGAGTGGAGGGATATCTGGTAGATGATACAAAGAAGCCGGTAATACGCTCTAAGAATCAGAGCCTTGATGAGAAGTATGTTGTTTTTGATATAGAGACGACGGGATTCTCGGCGGAAAATGACAGGATAATAGAGATTGGTGCAGTCAAGATTGAAGATGGGGAGATAATTGACAGATTCTCGACTTTCGTTAATCCTGAAGTACCGATTCCGTTTAAGATAGAAAAGCTTACCTCAATCAATGATTCAATGGTAATGGGAGCACCTAAGATTGAGCAGGTACTTCCTGAGTTTCTTGAATTCTGCGAAGGCTGCGTTGTGGTTGCACATAATGCGGAATTTGATACGGGCTTTATACGCAATAAGGCTGCAAAGCAGGGAATGACATTTGACAATACGGTAGTAGATACACTGGCGATTGCACGTTTCCTTGTGCCAAGACTTCATAACTTCAAGCTGGACACGCTGACCAAGCATTTTAATGTGGTGCTGACAAGCCATCACCGTGCGGTAGATGATGCAGAGGCTACGGCAGGCATATTCCTTAAGATGTGTGAGCTGCTTAAGATGCGCGATATCCTGACTCTTGACCAGCTTAACGAGGCAGGAACTCCTGACGTTGATGCAATCCGTAAGATGCCTACATATCATATAATCCTGCTTGCATCAAGCGAGCAGGGAAGAATTAATCTGTACAGGCTGATATCGGCATCACACATAACTTATTTTGCCAACAGGCCGAGAATACCTAAGAGCCTTCTTGCCAGATACAGGGACGGAATTATAGTCGGAAGTGCGTGCGAGGCAGGAGATCTGTTCCAGGCGGTTCTTAACGGAGCACCTGAGGAAGAGATTGCAAGAATAGTTAATTTTTATGATTATCTTGAGGTACAGCCGATAGGCAATAACCGGTTCATGATAGACAGTGATTCGTGCTGGGTTAAGGATGAACAGGATCTTATAGACCTTAACAGGAAGATAATACATCTCGGCGAGGTGTTTAATAAGCCTGTAGTTGCAACGGGAGATGTGCATTTTATGAATCCTGAGGATGAGGTGTACAGACGTATTGTAATGACGCAGAAAGGCTTTGATGATGCGGACAGGCAGGCACCGCTTTATCTGCGTACAACAGAGGAGATGCTTGCGGAGTTTGAGTATCTTGATGCGGATAAGGCGTATGAGATTGTTGTCACCAACACTGACAGAATCATGAAAATGTGTGAGAAGATTGAGCCTGTGCGCCCTGATAAGCGTCCTCCGGTAATTGAAAATTCTGACCAGACACTAAGGGATATATGTTATAACAGAGCACATGAGATGTATGGACCTACGCTTCCTACGGTTGTTGAAGAACGACTTGAAAGAGAGCTTAAGTCAATTATATCCAACGGATATTCGGTTATGTACATTATTGCACAGAAGCTGGTGTGGAAATCCAATGATGACGGATATCTGGTTGGTTCAAGAGGTTCTGTAGGCTCATCATTTGCAGCAACAATGGCAGGTATTACGGAGGTTAATCCGCTCAGTCCGCATTATCTGTGCCCGAGCTGCTATTATGTGGATTTTGATTCTGAAGATGTCAGAAAGTTCTCAGGTGCGGCAGGATGCGATATGCCTGATAAGATATGCCCTGTGTGCGGCAAGAAGCTGCGTAAGGAAGGATTTGACATTCCGTTTGAAACATTCCTTGGCTTCAAGGGTAACAAGGAGCCGGATATCGACCTTAACTTTTCTAACGAATACCAGAGTAAGGCACATGCCTATACTGAGGTTATATTCGGCAAGGGGCAGACGTTCAAGGCAGGTACGATAGGTACGGTTGCTGAGAAAACGGCTTACGGATATGTTAAAGGTTATTTTGAGAAACAGAGTGAGAAGCTTGGACATAACGTAACCAAGCGTAACTGTGAGATAGAGCGTCTGGCAGCAGGCTGTGTTGATATAAGACGTACAACGGGACAGCATCCCGGAGGAATTGTTGTTCTTCCAATCGGTGAGGAGATACATACATTTACACCGATACAGCATCCTGCAAACAAGATGGATTCGGGAATAACGACGACACATTTCGATTACCACAGTATCGACCATAACCTGCTGAAGCTTGATATCCTTGGACATCTTGATCCTACGATGATTCGTATGCTTCAGGATCTTACGGGACTTGACCCGACAGAGATACCTCTTGACAGTCCTGAGGTAATGTCACTATTTAAGGACACGTCAGCGCTCGGAATTACACCGGACATGATTGGAGGAACGAAGCTTGGCGCACTTGGAATACCTGAGTTTGGTACAGACTTTGCCATGCAGATGTTAATTGATGCCAAACCGCAGCATTTTTCAGATCTTGTAAGAATTGCCGGACTTGCACATGGTACTGATGTATGGCTTGGCAATGCCCAGACACTTATTGCGGAAGGCAAGGCGACAATTTCAACCGCAATATGTACGCGAGATGATATTATGACATATCTGATATCCATGGGGCTTGATAAGGAGCTTTCCTTTACAATAATGGAATCAGTCCGTAAAGGTAAAGGACTTAAAGATGAGTGGCTGCCAATCATGAAAGAAGCAGGCGTACCTGACTGGTATATATGGTCATGTAAGAAAATCAAATACATGTTCCCTAAGGCGCACGCCGCTGCATACGTTATGATGGCATGGCGTGTTGCGTACTGTAAGGTATTTTACCCGCTTGCATACTACTGCGCATTCTTCAGTATAAGAGCTGATGCATTTTCATATAATCTTATGTGTATGGGCAGGGACAAGCTTGAGTATTATATAAAGGATTATAAAGAAAGACATAATGCCAAGACGCTGTCGCCTACCGAAGAAGCGACATATGCGGATATGAGAATAGTACAGGAATTCTATGCAAGAGGTTTTGAATTCATGCCTATAGATATATTCAGGGCTAAGGCAAGAAGCTTTCAGGTAATAGACGGAAAGATAATGCCATCACTTAAGGCTATAGACGGACTTGGTGAAGTCGCTGCCGAATCCATAGAGATTGCGGCAAGGGACGGTGCGTTCCTTTCCAAAGAGGATTTTAAGACACGTGCCAAGGTTGGAGACAGTGCGGTGAGCCTTCTGGATTCATTTGAAATTCTGGGAAGCCTTCCCGATACTAACCAGCTGTCACTTTTTGATTTTTAAAAATGAGGTTGTGTATGAGTAAGAAAACTGTTCATGATATTATTCTTGTTACGGCTGTTCTGCTTGTGGCAGGAAGTATATATATGTATACAGCGCTGCCGGGAAGAAGCTTTGGTGAGTCATCCGCAAAGGTAGTGGTCCGCGTTGACGGAGAGATCTATGGAGAATATCCGCTTAACAGTAATAAGGTTATTGAATTAGGCACTGAACGCGGAAACAATAAGATAATTATAAATGACAGCACTGTGTGGATGGAGGATGCGGACTGTCCGGATAAAGTGTGCGTTAAGACCGGGAAGATTAAGAAACCGGGACAGACAATAGTGTGCCTTCCGCACAGGACTGTTATTGAGATTACCGGAGATAATGCCGATATAGATGCGGCAGTATAAAAAGGAAGTGTTATGAAAAAAAATAGCAGACTCGTTGCATTCTGTGGTATATTCACAGCGCTTGCAATGATATTCAGTTATGTTGAGATGCTTTTGCCGATATCAATAGGTGTTCCGGGAGCTAAGCTCGGACTTGCCAATATAGCGGTACTTGTTGTCCTGTATGTGGCAGGAGGCCGCACCGCGTTCTGCGTTGATATATTAAGAATAGTGCTTACAAGTATATTGTTTGGCAATATGGCAGCATTTATATTCAGCATAAGCGGTGGAATGTTAAGCATCATTGTAATGATACTGCTTAAGAAATCCGGCCGTTTTTCCATGCTTGGTGTAAGCGTTGCCGGCGGGACGGCACACAATATAGGACAGATAGCGGCGGCAGCAGTAGTCGTGGGAACCGCAAAGATTGCATATTATCTTCCTGTGCTGCTTATAACAGGAGTTATAACGGGAATTGTAAATGGGTGCGTTGCCAGAATAATAAAAATAAGCTTGCAAAAAAACGGACTTAATGATATTGTATGATTATTCCGTGATGGAATTTCAGATTTTCAGATTATTCTACAGTGCCTTAAGAGGCATACCATCTTTTTTGGATATATCATCTTTATCATTCAATTCACATTTCCAAAATTAATGGACGCACATTGAAAACCGAAAAGCTTGTTTTTTTGCATATTTTCAATTATAATCAATGTAATGTGCTTGCGCACAAACTTTGAATGCCACGAGAATGGGCAGGAACGGAGATTAGTATATTAGTATGAAGATAATGTTTGTGTCACTAGGCTGTGACAAGAATCTTGTAGATACAGAAATGATGCTCGGACAGCTTCATTCAAGAGGATATGAATTCACAGATGATGAGAATGAGGCAGATGCGGTGGTTGTTAATACATGCTGTTTTATTCACGATGCCAAGCAGGAGAGCGTTGATACGCTGCTTGAGATGGCAGAACTTAAGAAGAACGGCAGATGCAGATTCCTTATTGCATGCGGGTGTCTTGCACAGCGATACAGACAGGAGATAATTGATGAGATTTCTGAGGTTGACGCAGTAGTCGGAACATCAGCATATGATAAGATTGCCGACACACTGGATGAACTTGTCAATAAGCAGGGAGATGGCATTAATTGTTTTGAGGACATTAACAGGCTTCCACAGACTCATGACAGAAGAATTGTCACGACCGGAGGATATTATGAATATCTTAAGATTGCAGAAGGCTGTGACAAGTGCTGTACATACTGCATCATCCCTAAAGTGAGGGGCTCATACAGAAGCGTTCCTATGGATGAGCTTATAAAGCAGGCAGAAGACCTTGCAGAGCAGGGCGTTAAGGAGCTTATACTTGTTGCACAGGAGACAAGCCTGTACGGAACAGACCTCTATGGGGAAAAGTCACTCCACAGGCTGCTTCATGAGCTTGCGGCAATAGACGGTATAGAGTGGATAAGGATTCTGTACTGCTATCCGGAAGAGATTGATGATACTCTTATTCAGGCAATCAAGTCAGAACCTAAGGTCTGTCATTATCTTGATCTTCCGATACAGCATGCCAATGATGCTATTCTTAAGAGAATGGGCAGGCGTACAACTAAGCAGGATCTTATTGATATTGTTAAAAAACTCCGCAGTGAGATACCGGATATCTGCTTAAGAACAACTCTTATTACGGGATTCCCGGGTGAGACCAAAGAGCAGCATGAAGAAGTGCTTGATTTTATTGATGAACTGGAGTTTGACAGACTTGGAGCGTTCACATATTCTGCTGAGGAAGATACACCGGCAGCAGGCTTTGATAATCAGATTGATGAGGATGTCAAGGCAGCAAGGCGTGATGCAGTAATGGAACTTCAGCAGGAGATATCAGCCGACCGTTCGGCGGAGGTAGTTGGAAGAACACTTAAGGTCATGATAGAGGGAAAGCTTGCTGATGAGGATGTATATGTGGGCAGGACATACAGGGACGCACCTAATGTGGACGGATATGTATTTGTCAATACTGATGCACAGCTTATGTCAGGGGATTTTATACCTGTAAAGATAACAGCATCAGATAATTACGATTTGATAGGAGAGCCTGATTATGAATTTGCCGAATAAACTTACAGTATTAAGAGTCATTATGATTCCGGTATTTCTGGTATTCCTGCTTACTGATTGTGCAGGTGATGCATCAAAATATATTGCGGCAGCAGTATTTGTACTTGCAAGTCTTACGGACATGCTTGATGGCAGGATTGCCAGAAAGTACAATCTTGTAACTAACTTTGGAAAGTTTATGGATCCGCTTGCCGATAAGCTTCTTGTATGTTCAGCGCTTATAGCTTTTGTTGAACTGGGATATCTCCCTGCGTGGATAGTAATAATAATCATAAGCAGGGAATTCATAATAAGCGGTTTCAGGCTGATTGCAGCTGATAAGGGCGTAGTTATAGCGGCTAACTACTGGGGAAAGTTCAAGACAACATTTCAGATGATTATGACTATTCTTCTTATTCTGCAGCTTGATTACCCATATGCTGATACAGTTGAATGGATTTTTGTATATATTGCGCTTGCACTTACGGTAATCTCACTCGTTGATTACATTTACAAGAACATAGGCGTTATGTCGGATGATAAGTAACCTGCATCTGACAGACCTGTTATTGTGCGTATGCACGGATTGGAGAAAATATGACAGTTGAACTGATATCTGTAGGAACTGAGATACTTATGGGAAGTATTGTTAATACCAATGCGGCATTTCTTTCAGCAGGATGTGCTTCAATAGGACTTTCCATCTACAACCAGCAGGTTGTGGGTGATAATCCTGACAGACTTTCAGATGCAATTAATCTTGCTCTTGGAAGAGCTGATACGGTAATTATAACAGGGGGACTCGGACCTACGGAAGATGATATCACAATGCAGACTGCTGCATCAGTCATGGGTAAGGGACTTGTTGAAGATGCCCACACAAGGGAACATATTGGGAATGTACTTAAGAACAGCATTTATAAGGATAATATAACTGATAATAACTGGAAACAGGCTATGGTACCTGAAGGAGCCATCGTAATAGACAACCGCAACGGTACCGCGCCCGGAATTATAATGGAACGCGGTGACAAAGCGCTTATATTAATTCCGGGACCGCCTAATGAACTTGAGGTCATGTTCAGGAAAGATATTAAGCCATATCTTATGGCCCGTAACCCTAAGGCAATTTTCTCAAGGACAATAAAGCTGTGTGGAATTGGAGAGAGCCAGGCGGAGACGAAGATTATTGACCTTATAGATGCCCAGGACAATCCTACTGTTGCGACATATGCCAAGACAGGCGAAGTGCAGATAAGGATTACGGCAAGTGCAGACACCGAAGATGCTGCAAAAGAGCTTGTCAAGCCTGTTGCCAAGGAGATAAAGAGCAGATTCAGGGAAGATGTATATACTGTAGATGCAGATTGCAATCTTGAGGATGTTGTTGTTGAGATGCTTGATAAGAAGGGACTTAAGATTGTGACGGCAGAATCATGTACGGGCGGACTCCTTGCGGGAAGGCTTGTTAATGTGAGCGGTGCTTCCGAAGTATTTTCACAGGGATTCGTAACATATTCCAATAAGGCAAAGCGTAAGGCATTAAGTGTGGACAAAGCAATCCTTAAAAAATACGGTGCTGTGAGTAAGGAGACTGCCAAAGAGATGGCGAAGGGAGCTATACTCGCATCAGATGCCGAAGTTGGTGTATCGGTTACAGGTGTTGCCGGTCCTGAACCGTCTGAAGGCAAGCCTGTAGGTCTTGTATATATAGGATGTTATTACAGGGACAAGGTTACCGTCAAAGAATTCATGTTCAGGGGGAACCGCCAGAAGATACGTGAACAGGCTGTTGTGATGGCACTTGATATGGTGCGCAGAAGAATAATCGAGGATGACAAATAAATACTGAAATATACAACAATATATCTGGAATCCGGACGGAATAAATAGCACTTGACATTTGTTTGGATTTCAGATATATTTATATTCAGAAACAAACAGATGTTCCGAACATAATTTCATATAACGGAGGGTAATAAGTAATATGGCTAACGAAGATAAGCTTAAGGCGCTTGATGCAGCGATTAATAATATTGAGAAGCAGTTTGGCAAGGGAACTGTAATGAAGCTTGGCGATTCATCAGCTAACATGAATGTAGAGACAGTTCCTACAGGGTCACTTGGACTTGACCTTGCACTCGGTGTAGGAGGACTTCCGAGAGGAAGGGTTATTGAGATATACGGACCTGAATCAAGTGGTAAGACTACTGTTGCACTTCATGTGGTGGCAGAAGTGCAGAAGAGAGGCGGAATTGCCGGATTTATAGATGCAGAGCATGCGCTGGATCCTGTATATGCCAAGAATATAGGCGTCGATATTGATAATCTGTATATATCCCAGCCGGATTGCGGAGAGCAGGCTCTTGAGATTACAGAGACAATGGTGCGTTCAGGTGCAGTTGACATTGTTGTAGTAGACTCTGTCGCAGCTCTTGTGCCTAAGGCAGAGATTGATGGCAATATGGGTGATGCAACAATGGGACAGCAGGCAAGACTTATGTCACAGGCAATGCGTAAGCTTACGCCTGTTGCAAGCAGCAACAACTGTATAGTTATATTTATCAACCAGATAAGACAGAAGATTGGTGTTATGTTTGGTAATCCTGAGACTACGACAGGAGGTAATGCACTTAAGTTCTACGCATCTGTAAGACTTGATGTCCGCAGGATTACGACAATTAAGTCGGGTGATGAGGCTGTTGGTAACCATGTCAAGGTTAAGGTTGTCAAGAATAAGGTAGCGCCGCCTTTCAAGGAAGCAGAGTTCGATATAATGTTCGGCAAAGGAATATCAAAATCAGGCGATGTTATTGATATTGCTGCCAAGGATGATATTATCCAGAAGAGCGGATCATGGTTTGCATATAACGGTGAGAAGATCGGACAGGGACGCGAGAATGCCAAGAAGTATCTTGATGAACATCCTGATGTAATGGAGGAAGTTGTAGCTAAGGTTAAGCAGGCACACGGAATCGGCATTAATGCGGAAGATGTTAAGAATAATTCCAAGGCAGACGGTAAGGCGGATAGTAAGGCTGACGGTAAGGCCGACAGCCAGGCCAAGGCAAAGACTGCTACGGGTGCAGCGGATGGTGAGGCATAAGAATGTCTGAAGACGGATATGAGATAGTCGGAATTACAGACATAAGCAGCAAGAAGAGATTTGTGCGTCTTAGAGACAATGGGAAGTCATTCGCATTGTATAATCAGGAGATTCGTAAGTTTGCGTTGGAGGAGGGAGTGCGCATAACACCGGAGCAGTATGCGGATATTCTGAGAATTCTTGAAGACAGAGCAAGAAACCGTGCATTACATATTGTGACCAGGCGTGACATTACTGAGAGGCAGCTGGCTGACAAGCTGACTGACGGGAAATATCCGGAGAACATAATTAACATTACTATTCAGTTTATGAAAGAACATGGATTTGTTAATGATGCGAGATATGCGTCTAATTATGTCTGGTGCAAGGCAGATACGAGAAGCAGGCGCCAGATGGAAGCATACCTGTACTCCAAGGGGATTGCACAGACTGTTATAGACAGTGCATGTGACGAATATTATGCGGCTAACGGTAATGCGCAGAATGATCTTATAAGAAAGCTGATAGAAAAAAGATGCCATGACACATCGGCTATGACATACGGGGAAAAGTCAAAGACAATAGCATATCTAGCACGTAAGGGATTCGATTACGACAATATACAGTATGTAATGAATGAACTTACACATTGAAAAGTATGCGTATCTGCTTGACATGACAGCTAAAAAAGTATAATATTTAACTGTTGTATGTTTGTACAATGAAAACTAAATAAGGAGGTGCTCCTGTGTCAGGTTTTTTGCCAGTGCTTATTGCTGTGATTATCACATTAGTTATAGTCGCACCTATTACATGGGTTATTGCCAAGTCTTCAATCGAGAAGAAAACTAACGCAACTATTGGCAGTGCGAACGAGCGTGCCAACAAGTTACTTGATGATGCCAGAAAGAAGGCAGATGAGGCAAAGAAAGCAGCTGAAGCGCAGTCAAGGGAAGCCTTGCTTGAAGCGAAGGAAGAAAAAATCAAAGTTCAGAATGAACTTGATAAAGAAGTTCGCGAAAGACGTGCTGAGATACAAAAGTATGAGAAGCGTGTTCTTGCCAAGGAAGAGACTCTTGATAAGAAGACTGAAGCTGTAGAAAAGAGAGATCTTAATCTTGCCCGCAAGGAAGAAGAACTTGCCAAGACAAGACAGAAGGTCGAAGAACTTGAGCAAAAAAGGCAACAGGAACTTGAGAAAATCTCAGGATTGACCTCCGAACAAGCAAAAGAATATCTTTTAAAGACTGTTGAAGAAGAAGTAAAACATGACACTGCTGTAATGATCAAATCAATGGAGACTAAGGCAAAGGAAGAGGCTGATAAGAAGGCTAAGGATTATGTGGTAACAGCTATCCAGAAGTGTGCTGCTGACCATGTTGCCGAGACTACTATTTCAGTTGTACAGCTTCCTAACGATGAGATGAAGGGACGTATTATCGGACGTGAGGGACGTAATATACGTACTCTTGAGACGCTTACAGGTGTAGAACTGATTATTGATGATACACCGGAAGCTGTTGTCTTATCAGGCTTTGATCCTATTCGTAGAGAAGTAGCGAGAATTGCATTGGAAAAGCTCATTCTTGATGGACGTATTCATCCGGCAAGAATTGAGGAGATGGTTGAGAAGGCGCAGAAGGAAGTTGAGACGATAATTCGTGAGGAAGGTGAAGCCGCAACACTTGAGACTGGTGTGCATGGACTGCATCCTGAGCTTGTAAGGCTCTTAGGTAAGATGAAGTTCAGAACAAGTTATGGTCAGAATGCACTTAAGCATTCAATTGAAGTTTCACAGTTGTCAGGACTTTTAGCTGCCGAAGTTGGTACAGATGTAAGACTTGCCAAGAGAGCAGGTCTGCTTCACGACATCGGTAAAGCTGTTGACCATGAGATGGAAGGTTCGCATATTCAGATTGGTGTAGATCTTTGTAAGAAGTATAAGGAATCACCAGTTGTTATTAATGCAGTAGAGGCACATCATGGAGACGTTGAGCCGGAGAGCCTTATCGCCTGTATAGTACAGGCAGCTGATGCTATATCAGCAGCAAGACCGGGCGCTCGTAGAGAGACGTTAGAGACATATTCAAACAGACTTAAACAATTAGAAGATATCGCCAACTCATATAAGGGAGTTGAGAAGTCATTTGCTGTTCAGGCGGGTAGAGAAATTCGAATAATGGTAGTTCCTGAAGTCGTTAGTGATGCGGATATGGTTATTATGGCAAGAGATATTTCAAAGCAGATTGAATCTGAGATGGAATATCCTGGTCAGATTAAGGTTAATGTTATCCGGGAATCAAGAGCGACTGATTACGCCAAGTAGGCATATGAAATTGTTCTAAAACTAAAATAGGAAAGTATTGAAGATGTAATGTTTTCAATACTTTCCTTTTTAAATTCCACCAATTAACAAAATGCAGATTAATAAAGCTTTTTGAATTCAGGCTTCCTTGCCCGAAACTCAGTATAATATCTGAAGCCTGCTTCTTTGAGAATAACCGGTATTCTGCCGAAGGAATATGCAAGATATTCAGGAGCATGGGCATCAGATCCTACCGTAATAATCTCTCCGCCAAGTTCACGATATCTTCTGAGAATAAATGGTGATGGGTTAGTCTGTGCGGTGCTGTAGCGAAGACCGGCAGTGTTGAGCTCAATACCTTTGCCATTCGTAATTATTGTATGCAATATGGCATCGAGGATATCATAAAAATCTTTTTCTTTGTATTCGGCTATACGGTCTTTTGGAATATAACGTGCTATGTAATCAATATGGCCGTACACATCAAAATTATGACATGTGTTCAGATTATCGATAATGCTTTCATAGTAAGAAAGTATGGCTGTTTTTACATCTGAATATTCCCAGAATTCAGGGTAATACGGATCGTCTCCGTTGACAAGGTGCGATGAACCGATTATAAAATCAAGACGGCTGTCAGAGTCGAATGCATCAACTTTTGAAGCCACACTCGCCATAAGTCCCTGCTCAATACCGATCCGTATATCAATCTGACTGCGGTATTTTTCACGCAGCCCGGACAGTGTATCAAAGTAACTGTCAAAGTCAATTTTAAAGACGATTTTCCCATCCTCGGGAGGGTAGTCGTAGTCATTATGCTCCGTGAAGCACATGGATGTAAGTCCAAGTTTTAAAGCTTTTTGAATCATTGATTCCGATGAAGCGTTTGAATCAGATGAGAATGAAGAGTGAAGATGATTGTCACTTATTATATTCATTGTGTATCCTCCATACAGTGTTTTCAGACAGTAAAATTATAAGATGGGCGTTGATATACGTCAAGGATACATGATGATAATATATGTGATGCCGGAGCAGGTCGGAGCCAAAAGCCAATGGTCAAAAGCCAATGACATTGATATAGTCAGAATATACTTTATATATACATCAAACTTACATTTTATTTACAAAAATGAATGGCAATGATATAATGCTATCGATAAAAATAATTAAAAATCAACTACTGGAGGAATTATGAGTTTAACGGATGTGGGTAATCTGTTTGAGTTCGCAGGCGGCATAGGAATGTTCCTTTACGGAATGAATCTTATGGCTGATGGAATGCAGAAGACGGCAGGCGGCAAGATGCAGAAGCTTCTTGGACTGCTTACCAGTAACAGATTCATTGCGATTCTTGTTGGTGCGCTTGTTACTGCAATAATACAAAGCAGTGGCGCAACTACGGTTATGGTGGTTGGTTTTGTTAATGCCGGTATTCTTACACTTACGCAGGCTGCCGGTGTTATCATGGGAGCTAATATTGGTACTACAATAACTGCATGGATAGTATCAATGGGGCAGCTTGGAAGTGCGGCAAAAGCATTTTCACCGTCATTTTACGCACCGTTTCTGGTCGGTATAGGTGCGTTCCTTATTCTGTTTGCCAAGAAGGACAAGCAGAAGCTTGCCGGAGAGATAGTGGTAGGTATAGGTCTTTTATTTATGGGACTTGATTTTATGTCAGGTTCAATATCACCTTATACTGAACTGCCGATTTTTTCAAAGGCATTTGAAGTGTTTGGATCTAATCCGCTTCTTGGTGTTATGGTTGGTGTTATTGTTACAGCGATTCTTCAGAGCTCATCTGCATCTGTCGGTATTTTGCAGACACTTGCACTCAATGGAGTTGTTACTACTAATGCAGCAATATTTATTACACTCGGACAGAATATCGGTTCATGTGTGACGGCACTTATTTCCTGTGTGGGAGCTAACAGGACGGCAAAGAGGGCGGCATGTATCCATCTGCTGTTCAATGTCGCAGGTGCAATACTTTTTGGTACGCTTGCATTTGTATTATTTGCAATAAGACCTGATATTGCGGCACACAATATTACAAGTGTTGAAATATCACTTTTCCATACATTCTTTAACATTACATGTACACTTATTATGTCTATGTTTGTGAATGTACTTGTTAAGCTTTCTGCTGTAATTGTTCCCGGAGAGGATGAGGCAGCAACAGATGTACAGACAGACAGTGATTATCCGCAGACACACCTTGATGACAGAATTCTTGAGTCACCATCGTTTGCAGTCGAGACGTCACTTAAGGAAGTCCTCCAGATGGGAAGAATATCATATCAGAATATATGTGATTCCATGCAGGCTGTTATCAATAATGATACCGAACTTGCACAAAAGGTATTCAGAACCGAAAAAAGAGTAGATTATCTCGAAGAGACACTTACGGCATTCCTTGCAAAAGTTAATAATCTGGCACTTAATGAGTCCCAGCATCTTCTTGTTAATGACCTGTTTCATGCAATAATTGATGTGGAGAGAATATCAGACCATGCAGAGAATCTTGCAGAGATTGCAATGTACAAAACAGAGCATAAGATTGCGTTCTCTGAAGAAGGCACAAAAGAACTTGTTGAGATATGCAGCATGGTTGAGGATTCATTTGGAACTGCACTTCAGGCAAGAGCAACAGGAAGTGCGGAATATGTACGTAAGGTGCGTCAGCTTGAGGATGATGTTGATAATTTTGAGGAAGAATTGAGAGACAAGCACATACAAAGACTTTCCAATGGACAGTGTATCCCACAGAATGGTGTTGTGTTCCTCGACATACTTTCTAATGTAGAACGCGTGTCGGATCATGCCAATAACATTGTAAAATGTGTTATGGATGAGATATAGGGATACTGTATACAAAATATAGCGTTACTATAAGATAAATATACAAAAAAACGACAAAACATGCAATAAAACAAGCATATTTATCAAAAATTGCAAAAAAGAAAAAATTGTCTTGAATTTTTTGATTTTATTATGTAAAATATGTAATGCTATAGTTAATAGGGTAATAATTTTTTTAAATATTCTAGGAGGAATTACAATGGCAGTAAAAGTAGCAATCAATGGTTTTGGCCGTATCGGCAGACTTGCATTCAGACAGATGTTTGGTGCAGAAGGATATGAAGTAGTTGCAATCAACGATCTTACAAGCCCTAAGATGCTTGCACACCTTCTTAAGTATGATTCTTCACAGGGTAAGTATGCATTAGCTGATACAGTTAAGGCAGGCGAAGATTCAATCACAGTTGATGGTAAGGAGATTAAGATTTACGCTAAGGCTAACGCTGAGGAACTTCCTTGGGGAGAAATCGGTGTTGATGTTGTTCTTGAGTGTACAGGTTTCTATACATCTAAGGAGAAGGCTTCAGCTCATATTAAGGCAGGTGCCAGAAAGGTTGTTATTTCAGCTCCAGCAGGAAATGACCTTCCTACAATCGTTTACAACGTAAACCACAATACATTAAAGCCAGAGGATACAGTTATTTCAGCAGCTTCATGTACAACTAACTGTCTTGCTCCTATGGCAGCAGCTCTTAATGGTTATGCACCAATCCAGTCAGGTATTATGTGCACAATCCATGCTTACACAGGTGATCAGATGACACTTGATGGTCCTCAGAGAAAGGGCGACCTTAGAAGAAGCCGTGCAGCTGCAGTTAACATTGTTCCTAACTCAACAGGTGCAGCTAAGGCTATTGGTCTTGTTATTCCAGAGCTTAACGGTAAGCTTATCGGTTCAGCTCAGAGAGTTCCTGTTCCAACAGGCTCAACAACAATCCTTACAGCAGTAGTTAAGAAGGCTAATGTAACTAAGGAAGAGATTAATGCTGCAATGAAGGCTGCTCAGACAGAGTCATTCGGCTACAACGAAGATGAGATAGTATCTTCAGATATCGTTGGTATGAGATATGGTTCACTCTTTGATGCAACTCAGACAATGGTTTCACACATCGCTGATGACTTATATGAAGTTCAGGTTGTTTCATGGTATGATAATGAGAATTCATATACAAGCCAGATGGTTAGAACAATTAAGTACTTCTCAGAATTAGCATAATAGTTAAGAAGAAAACTTAATTAATGAGTCCGGTATGGGTAACTTTGCCGGGCTCATTTTTAAAATAACAATATAGTAATTCAATAATGGAGGATTAATATGCTTAATAAGAAATCTGTTGATGATATCAACGTAAAGGATAAGAGAGTTCTTGTAAGATGCGATTTTAATGTACCGCTTATTGATGGTAAGATTACAGATGAGAACCGCCTTGTTGCAGCACTCCCTACAATTAAGAAGCTTATCAATGATGGCGGCAAGGTTATCCTTTGCTCACATCTTGGCAAGCCAAAGGGACCGGATAAGGCATTTTCACTTGCACCTGTAGCAAAGAGACTTACAGAGCTTCTCGGACAGGAAGTTAAGTTTGCGGCTGATGATACAGTTGTTGGTGACAACGCAAGAGCTGCTGTTGCGGCAATGAATGACGGTGATGTTATTCTTCTTGAGAATACACGTTTCAGACCGGAAGAGACTAAGAACGGTGATGAGTTCAGCAAGGATCTTGCATCAATCTGTGATGTATTCGTTAATGACGCGTTTGGTACAGCCCACAGAGCACATTGCTCTAATGTTGGTGTGACAAAGTTTGTTGATACAGCGGTAGTTGGATATCTTATGGAGAAGGAGATTGACTTCCTTGGTAATGCGGTAGACAATCCGGTACGTCCTTTTGTAGCGATTCTTGGAGGCTCTAAGGTTTCTTCTAAGATTTCAGTTATAAACAATCTTCTTGATAAGGTTGATACACTTATTATCGGCGGTGGTATGTCATATACATTCCAGAAGGCTCTTGGCGGTAATGTAGGCCAGTCTCTGGTAGAGGATGAGTATCTTGATTATGCAAAAGAGATGATTGAGAAGGCTGAGGCTAAGAATGTTAAGCTTCTTATTCCTGTTGATACAGTTGTAACAAAAGAATTTAAGAACGATACGCCTTTCCATGTTGTTGAAGCAGGTCAGCAGGAAGATGATGATATGGGTATGGATATCGGACCTAAGACATGCGCACTTTATCAGGAAGCACTTAAGGATGCCAAGACAGTAGTATGGAACGGACCTATGGGTGTATTTGAGTTTGATAACTTTGCAAAGGGTACAATTGCAGTAGCACAGGTACTTGCTGAACTTAAGGATGCAACAACAATCATTGGCGGTGGTGATTCAGCATCTGCAGTTAACAATCTTGGATTTGGTGATAAGATGACTCATATCTCAACAGGTGGCGGCGCATCACTTGAATTCCTTGAAGGTAAGGAACTCCCTGGTGTTGCAGCAGCTAACGACAGATAATTAAGTTTGAGAATTTTTTAACCTTTAAGGCAGATAATGCCTTAAAGGTTATTTTTTTGCCAAGGTGAGTGTCAATTCTGATATTTTTTTTGAAATGAAGCACAATTTAGGTGGTAAAATCTGAACATTAGTAGTATAATAAATACATCAAAAAGATATATGCCTAAAGGGGTAGGAGTGTTGTATGGCATAGATCATACATTGGCATACAGTTGGAGGACGTAGTTATGAGGCGGAAAGTTATTGCTGGTAATTGGAAGATGAATAAGACTCCGAGAGAGGTCAGATCAATTCTTACCGATATGAAAGATAAGATTTGTACTGAAGGCGTAGATGTTCTGTTCTGTGTTCCTGCCATTTCACTTGTTGCGGCGGTTGAGTCGGTGAAGGGAACTGACATTGCAATTGGAGCTGAGAATATGTTCTATGAGGAGCACGGAGCATATACGGGAGAGATTTCAGCATCAATGCTTGTAGATGCCGGCGTGAAGTATGTTATACTTGGACATTCAGAGCGGAGACAGATATTTGGTGAGGACAATACAGTCATCAACATGAAGGTTAAAAAAGCTATCGAGCATAAGATTATACCTATTATATGCTGTGGAGAAACGCTTGAACAGAGAGAACATGGTGTGACACTTGAATTTGTGGAAGAGCAGATACGTTCGGCATATTATAATGTGAGTAGGGAAGAAGCCCATGATACAATTATTGCATATGAGCCTATATGGGCTATAGGAACAGGTAAGGTTGCAACAAGTGCGCAGGCTCAGGAAGTATGTGCTGATATAAGGGGATGCATAGAACGTATATATGACAGGGAAACTGCTGATGCAATAAGGATTCTGTATGGTGGAAGTGTTAATGCGTCCAATGCTGAAGAATTGTTCGCAATGCCGGATATAGACGGAGGTCTTGTCGGAGGAGCAAGCCTTAAGCCTGAATTTGCTGATATTGTTGAATTTGGAAGAAAGAGTATATAATAACTTCAAGAATTTTGAATACATATAAGGCAGAGAGTCCTGCGGCGGCTGCGTGTGCAGATGTCGCGGGACTTTTTTGTGATTGCATAAGAAATACAAATGTGATAATATACTAGATTGAAGAACATTTGAAATAACAAGATAGAAGATAATGGTGTAGAATCAGAGATTTTACACTCCGGATTTGTGATTGCGCACAAGTTCGGAATGCCCCGGGAGGGGCGGGAATGGAGGATTAAGATGAGCAAAAGACCTACAGTACTGATGATACTTGATGGATATGGACTTAGTGACAGAAAAGAGGGCAATGGTATTGCTAATGCCAATACACCTGTAATGGACAGCCTTATGAAGGAATATCCATTTGTTAAGGGACTTGCCAGTGGAATGGCAGTCGGACTCCCTGAGGGGCAGATGGGCAACTCAGAAGTCGGACATCTCAATATGGGTGCCGGAAGAATTGTATATCAGGAGCTCACAAGAATAACCAAGGAGATTGAGGATGGAGATTTCTTTAAGAACGAAGCACTCCTTGGTGCTATAGAGAATTGTAAGAAGAATAATTCAGATCTTCACCTCTTCGGACTTCTTTCAGATGGCGGAGTACACAGCCACCTTACACATGTGCTTGCACTTCTTGAACTTGCTAAGAGAGAAGGACTTAAGAATGTATATCTGCACGGATTTATGGATGGACGTGATACTCCTACAGAGGGTGGTCTTGGATATGTGAAGACTGTACAGGCTAAGATGGACGAGCTTGGTGTCGGTGCAATTGCAACACTTGCCGGTCGTTACTATGCAATGGACAGAGATAACAGATGGGACAGAGTAGAGGCTGCTTATAATGCACTTACAAAGGGCGAAGGTGCTGAGGCATCAGATGCAGTTGCTGCAATGGAAGCATCATATGCAGATGGTAAGACAGATGAGTTCGTTGTTCCTACTGTAATTAAGAAGGATGGCAGACCTGTTGCGGTAATTAAGGATAATGATTCTGTTATCTGTTATAATTTCAGGCCTGACCGTGCAAGAGAGATAACAAGATGCTTCTGTGATGATGAATTCACGGGATTCAACCGTGGACCACGTAAGAATGTAACATATGTATGTTTCACAGAGTATGATGTTACAATTCCTAATAAGAGCGTTGCATTCAATAAGGTTGCAATTAATAATACATTTGGTGAATTCCTTGAAGCACATAACATGACACAGTGCAGAATTGCTGAGACAGAGAAGTATGCGCATGTTACATTCTTCTTTAACGGTGGTGTTGAAGAGCCTAACAAGGGTGAGGACAGAATACTCATTAAGTCACCTAAGGTTGCCACTTATGATCTTCAGCCTGAGATGAGTGCACCTGAAGTCTGCGATAAGCTTGTAGGAGCGATAGAATCAGGAAAGTATGATGTTATCATAACTAACTTTGCAAACCCTGACATGGTTGGACATACAGGTATAATGGATGCAGTAATTAAGGCAATTGAGACAGTTGACGGATGCGTTGGACGTGTTGTTGATGCAATCAGGAAGGTTGACGGACAGATGTTTATCTGCGCTGACCATGGTAATGCCGAGAAGCTTATTGACTATGAGACAGGTGAGCCTTTTACAGCGCATACAACGAATCCTGTTCCGTTTATTCTTGTTAACTATGATGAGAATTACACTCTCAGGGAGGGAGGAAGACTTGCAGATATAGTTCCTACACTTATTGAGATGATGGGAATGGAGAAGCCTGCTGATATGACAGGCGAGAGTCTTCTTGTGAGAAAGTAATCAAATGATAATTATGAGGAGGAGCAGATGACATCAAAGAACAATACTGAGGTGATTCTTGGCGGCAAGGTATATACACTGAGCGGATACGAGAGTGAGGAATACCTTCAGAAGGTAGCTGCTTACATCAATAGCAAATTGAATGAGATGATGGCTGAAGATGGTTATCGAAGACTGTCATCTGAAATAAGGGCCAATATGATGTATCTTAACATAGCTGATGACTATTTCAAGGCTAAGAAGACTGCTGATGCTCTTGAGAATGATGTTGCAGCAAAAGATAAACAGATATCGGACTACAAATATGATTTGATTGCAGCTGATGTTAAGTATAACGCTTCGGTCAAGGAGATTGAGGAACTTAAAGCTGAGATTGGAAAACTTCAAAAGAACGTGGTAAGACTTGAGACGGAACTTGAAGCTTCCAAAAAATAAATTTAAGCATCCGTGTTATATGGCACGGATGCTTTTTAGCATATGACAGAATATATTATTAGATGAATGGAAATGCGGATATGAAGAATGTGGAATTACTTGCACCGGCAGGCACATATGAAGCGTTCAGGGCGGCCATTAATGCCGGCGCTGATGCGGTGTATCTTGGCGGAAGTGCATTTGGTGCACGTGCATATGCCGGTAACTTTGATAAGGAGCAGCTCCTTGAGGCACTTGATTTTGCCCATATAAGAGACCGCAAGGTATATCTTACGGTTAATACACTTCTTAAAGAAAATGAAATGGGTGAGCCGTTGTATGACTACCTGCTTCCTTTCTATGAGGCGGGGCTTGACGCGGTGATTGTCCAGGACTGGGGTGTATTCGATCTTATACAGAAAGCATTTCCGGGACTTGATATACATGCAAGTACGCAGATGGCTGTGACAGGCTGTGCGAGCGCCGGGCTGCTGAAGAGAATGGGAGCAACAAGAGTTGTACCCGCAAGAGAGCTTACACTGGATGATATAAAAAAGATTGACCAAAATGTTGATATAGAGATAGAAAGCTTTGTACATGGAGCATTGTGCTACAGCTATTCGGGACAGTGCCTTATGAGCAGCATGCTTGGTGACAGAAGCGGTAACCGTGGAAGATGCGCCCAGCCGTGCAGGATGAAATATGATAATGAATATGTACTCAGCCTCAAGGACATGTGTACTCTTGAACTTATTCCGCAGCTTGTACAGGCGGGGGTTGATTCTTTTAAGATAGAGGGAAGAATGAAGAGCAGCGAATATGTTGCGGGCGTTGTATCTGTCTACAGAAGATATCTTGATAAGTACCTTGAGTATGGAAAGAATGCAGTAAAGCCACATGAACGGGATCTGATAAGCTTATCTGATCTGTACAACAGAGGAGGATTCTCAAAAGGATATTATCCCGGCAAGAAAGGCCGTGACATGGTATCACTGACAAAGCCCAATCATCAGGGAACATGTGCTATGGAAGTGATATCATCCAAGCCGGGAAGTGCTGTGTGCAAAGCGCTTGTTCCACTTAATAAAGGAGATGTATTCGACTTAGAGAAGGAATTTGATTATACGCTTGCAGGAGCGGTTAAGCCGGGTGGCATGGTAACGCTGAGCCTTCCTAAAAAATATGTGATGCAAAAGGGCAGAAAGCTTTACAGAGTCCGCAATAATTCACTTATTAATGATATTCTTGACAGATATACGAAGGCAGACTGCAAGACGGCAATACAGGGTGCGATTACGCTTCAGCCGGATAAAGAAGCATCGCTTGTACTGTGGAAGGATGATACATGTATAGCGGTACAGGGAGAGACGGTCATGCGCGCAATGAACAGACCGCTTACGGCTGAGGGCGTGCAGATGCAGATAAGCAGGATGAATGATACACCATATATACTTGAGAATCTTGAGATTAATATGGATAATGACGTATTCCTGCCCAACGGAAAGCTCAATGAGCTAAGGCGCAAGGCTGTTACGGAGCTTACCAATGCACTTACGGCGCGTTACAAGAGAAGCACTGATAATTGTTCGGCGCAAGCTGCATTTGAATGGCAGCACCAATCAGAGCACAAAGGGTTCACTGGCAACAAGGTTAATGTAATGATTGACAGTGTGTCTTCGGATTGCATGGATATGATTCGTTTTGTATCGTCAATGGACGGCATCGACGGAATATATATAGAAGCAGAAGCATTTGAAGATTCAAAAGAACTTGCCGCGATGGTTGATATAATACACAAGGATGGACATAATGCATATATATCACTGCCATATGTTGTAAGAGGCAGAACGTCAGAATATATTGAAAAACTGGCGGAAGATGCAGATATGATAAATGCTGATGCATGGCTTGTACGCAATCTTGAATCGGCTGCAATCATTACAAGGCTCAGACCGGATGACAGAATTATCACTGACGCAGGTCTGTATACGATGAACTCAAGGGCAAGGATGAGATTCGACATTGAATTTCCACAGATTATAACAGATACGGCACCTTATGAGCTTACCGTAAATGAACTTTTACAGCTTGGAATAGGTAATTCTGAATTGATGGTTTATGGCAGAGTGCCTGTTATGATATCGGAAAACTGCGTAAGAAAGACACGGAATATGTGTGACGGAATGTGCGGGGTAACGAAAATTACAGATGACAGGAAGAGATGTTTTGATGTTGCGTCAAGATGCAGAAACTGTTATGCTGTAACATATATGTCAGATGCTGTATCTGTCCTTGATATGCCGGAGCAGATAAGGCGGATGGCCCCGGGGTCCTGGCGCCTGACATTTACATCAGAAGATAAAGGTTGTATAAGCCACATAATCAGAGATGCAATTCTGATATCAGAGGGGAAGAACATGTCCGGAGAATGCTATACGCATACAACACACGGACATTTTGACAGGCAGATTTTATAGAATGCCGGTAGGTGAAGGAAGATTTTATGAATTCTATTATTACAGAGATGGCAAGATATCTCTTTGCCATGCTTATGATTTTTTATGTATATGCAACAGTACGGGGAGCTACGACAAAAAAGGATACTACACGTAATGCGGCCGGAATAGTACAGAATATGATGATGTTTTCGTTTCATTTTCTTGGATATCTGATTCTGTATATGAAGGACGGAGATGTTAATTACGCGATACTTTATGCGGCACAGCTTGTATTTTTTATAGTATTTCTGCTGATGTTTACAATGCTTTATCCTAACGCGTCAAGACTGCTGCTTAATAATATGTGCATGCTTATAGCTGTGGGATTTGTAATTCTTGCGAGACTTTCGTTTGAGAAATGTCTGAGACAGTTCATATTCGTGGCAGCGGGAGGACTTTTATCATTCTTTATCCCGTGGATGATTAAGAAGGTCAGGAGCTTCAGGAATCTGTCGTTTCTCTATTTTATAGTGGGAATAGCACTTCTGGCAGCAGTACTTATAAGTGATGAAGTATTTGGTGCCAAGCTTGCGATTACGGTGGGCAGTGTATCAATCCAGCCTACGGAATTTGTGAAAATCATATATGTAATGTTTGTTGCTGCAATGTTCAATGCTTCTGATTCGTTCAAAAGGATTGTGGTAACATCGCTTGCGGCAGCGCTTCACGTTGTCATCCTTGTAGCATCGAAGGACCTTGGTGCGGCACTTATATTCTTCGTTGTTTATGTATTTATGCTCTATGATGCCACAAGAAAATGGTACTATATCCTGGTAGGCATGCTTGCAGGTGCGGGAGCTTCGGTTATAGCATATAAGCTGTTTGCGCATATCCGTGTGCGTGTCCTGATATGGCTTGACCCATGGACGTATATAGAAGACCGCGGATATCAGATAGCACAGTCACTGTTCTCTATAGGAACCGGCTCCTGGTTTGGTACGGGACTTAATCAGGGAAGCCCGAATATGATACCTGTGCCTGAGAAAGATTTTATATTCTCGGCAATATGTGAGGAGTTTGGTATCGTATTTGCAATCGGGTTAATTCTTTTATGTCTTACCAACCTGATGCTCATGCTTAACATCGCATCAATGTGCAGGACACAGTTCTACAGACTTACGGCTGTCGGAATCGGGGTTACATACGCATTCCAGGTATTCCTTACTATTGGTGGAGGAATTAAGCTTATACCGCTTACAGGTGTTACACTTCCATTCGTAAGTTACGGCGGCAGTTCAATGCTGGCATCGATTATAATGGTCGCTATAGTCAACGGAATGTATGTGATGCGTGAGAGCGATGTTGTCGTCCGGAAGGCAGATGCAAAAAACGGTGGCAAGGTGCGCAGGAAAAGACGCAGAGTCGATATATCAACCGACCGTTCAAGCGATGCGGCAACAGTTGTCATTCTGTCGGTATTTGCTGCTATATTTGCCCTGCTGATAGGATATCTTGTATATTTTAATGTAAAGACTGCACCTCAGATTCTTAATAATTCATATAATACGCGTAATAATGCCAGGGAAGAGAAGGTCTCAAGAGGAAGCATAATGGCAAGTAACGGTTCAATCCTTGCGTATACGGAAGTGGATGAGACCGGAAGTGAATCGAGAGTATACCCTTACGGAAGAGTGTTCAGCCATGTTGTCGGCATGTCAACGAGAGGCAAGTCGGGTATTGAAGGCATGGGGAATGCAGATCTTCTTGATTCGGGAAGCAATATTGTAAACAAAGCATACAGCGAGATATCCGGTAAGAAGCTTGTAGGCAATAATGTTGTAACGACACTTGATGTGCAGCTTCAGAAAGCAGCATACCTTGCAATGGAGAATAACAAGGGTGCAATCGTTGTTATGGAACCGTCGACCGGCAGGATACTTGCAATGGTTTCCAAGCCGGATTACAATCCGAATGATGCGATTGACCAGTGGGAGACATGGCTTTCTTACAGCAGTAATGATTCGGTGCTTTTTAACCGTGCAACACAGGGACTGTATCCGCCGGGCTCAACCTTCAAAATGCTTACGGCATTACAGTATGTAAGGGAGAATCCTGATTATGAGAGTTACAGATACAGCTGTAAGGGAAGTACGGATGTGATGGGTTCTGTAATACACTGCTATAATTCGACTGCACATGGATATGAGACGCTTTCAACAGCATTTGCCAATTCATGTAATTCAGCATTCTCCAATATGGGGCTGGATGTTGACGGAGATGCATTTAATTCGCTCTGCAATGATTTCCTGTTTAATCAGGACATTCCGCTTTCAATAGAGACGAGCAGGAGCAGCTTTACAATGAAAGGTAATTCTTCTGTCGGTGAGAAGATGCAGACGGCAATCGGACAGGGTAAGACACAGGTTACACCGCTTAACAATGCAATTATTACATCAACAATTGCTAATGACGGTGTTATGATGAAGCCATATCTTATTGAAAAGGTTGTATCCCAGGACAATAAAGTCATAAAGGAATACGAACCGGAGCAGTATTCAACACCGATAACTGAGCCGGAGGCCCAGGCTGTTAAGGGGTTCATGCGCGAGGTGTGTACAAAAGGAACCGGAAGAAGCTTCCGCAATACTTCGTATGAGGTTGCAGGTAAGACGGGAACGGCACAGTATGATGACGTGTCAGAAGACAGCCATTCATGGTTCGTCGGATTTGCACCGTATGATTCGCCTGAGATTGTTATCAGTGTAGTACTTGAAGGCGGATATTCAGGATATGACAGCGCACAGGAAGTTGCAAAAAAAGTATTTGATACTTATTTCACAAAATAAGTTTTTTGCCTTGATTGAAGATGTATAAGATAGTATAATGTTTACAAATGAAAGACGCCGTGGAACAGGAGGTTCTGCAATGATTGAGGCAACCAGTTGTGGCGGTGTGGTTATCTTCCGTGGCAAGATTCTTCTTTTGTATAAGAATCTTAAGAATAAGTACGATGGCTGGATGTTCCCCAAAGGAACTGTTGAGCCGGGAGAAGACTATGAAGATACGGCTATACGTGAAGTTAAGGAAGAGAGCGGAGCCGATGCGAGAATTGTAAGTTATGTGGGAAGAAGCACATATACATTTTCAATACCGCAGGATGTAGTCGACAAGGAAGTTCACTGGTATCTTATGATATCGGACAGCTATTACAGCAAACCACAAAAAGAGGAGTACTTTTGTGACTCCGGATATTATAAGTATAACGAGGCATATCATCTTCTTAAGTATCCTAACGAGAGGCAGATACTTGAGAAAGCATATGCACAGTATCTTGAACTTAAGAAAAAGAATATGTGGGGAACACATAATATGTGATTTCTCCATATATTCATAGTCTTAATCTGAGAATACTGCATATATTAAGGAGTAGTTTTGATGAACATATTACAGGCAGTTAATGCAGCGGACAAAACAGCAATGCAGTCGCAGAATGCGGCGGGTATGACGGATAATGCAGAGGAGACATTTGATTCCGTGATAGACAAAAAGACAAGAACTCTTGAAGATATATTTCAGGATGTTGCAAAAGAGTATGAAGTGCCGGTAGACCTTCTTAAGGCCGTTGCACAGGCGGAATCGGGATTCGATGCCAATGCAGTATCATCCTGCGGAGCTTCAGGAATAATGCAGCTTATGCCTAAGACTGCAGAAGGGCTTGGAGTAGAAGATGTATTTGATCCGGAACAGAATATAACAGGCGGGGCGAAGATGCTTGCATATCTGCTTGATGATTATGATGGCGATACAACGCTGGCACTCGCTGCATATAATGCGGGAAGCGGTGCAGTTGCCAAGTATGGCGGTGTGCCTCCTTATGAGGAGACCAGGAATTATATCCGCAGGATTAACGACATACTTGATGGCGGCCTTGAAAAAGATTTATCATATATATCAGCGGACAATACATCGAGAACATCCGGGCAGGGCAGTACATCCGAAGTATTGCGCGGCGGCACGCCGGTTAAGATAAGCAATGGCAAGGAGAACACGGTTGAAGATTTGTTCCCGTATGATGACTATCTTAAGTTTATTGCAATATATATGAAGATGCTTGGAACTACAATCGGAGAGCCGGATGATGAAGAAGATGCATCCGGGAGTGCGCAGAAGATAAGTGAACAGCAGAAGTTCTATGAACTTGAGAGAATGCAGATGAGTAATAATCTGTCGAGAGTACTGTTTGGAGATAATTAGTTATTTAATAATATAAGGGAGAGGTGGAGTTTTTATGAACAGAAAAAGAATTCGCATTACACTGGTGAACAGAACATACAAAGAGATTGATATGAGTGATTTTACATCTATTCAGGATGATATGTTCTCGGGGCTTACGGACATTGCCAAAGTCGAGCTTCCGGAAGGTGTCAGGTATATTAAACGCAATGCATTTGAGGGATGTGCAGCACTTACGGAAGTTATCCTTCCTGATACAATAGAGGATATAGGGTACGAGGCATTTGCCAACTGCATAAGTCTTAAAAAGATTAATGTGCCGGACAATGCCAAAGTAGACAGCACAGCATTCAGAAACTGCCCTTTACTGGAAAGATAATGCGTTAAGACAGTTGAATACATACATCCAAAAGTGTCCGCAGGGCACTTTTTTGGTTGACAAATAGTCCGTACTAACATAGAATTTTATTTAGTTTATTATTTTTGACAAGTGGAGGATTGACAGAATGCCTAAGAAAACTTTTGTAACGCTTGACCAGATTAAAGAGATAACCAGAACTTATCCTACTCCTTTTCATCTGTATGATGAGAAGGGAATAAGAGAGAATGCATCTAAGCTTAAGGAAGCATTTGCATGGAATAAGGGATACCGTGAGTATTTTGCGGTTAAGGCTACTCCTAATCCGTTTATACTTAATATACTTAAGGATTATGACTGCGGCTGTGACTGCTCATCACTTACAGAGCTGATGATGGCTGACAGGCTTGATTTTGATGGTAAGTCAATTATGTTTTCATCTAATGATACACCGGCAGAGGAGTTTGCCTATGCTGATAAGGTTGGAGCAATAATCAATCTTGATGATATTACACATATAGACTTCCTTGAGAAGACTATCGGCAGGATTCCTGAGACAATATCATGCCGTTATAATCCGGGCGGATATTTCAAGCTTGGCAACTCAATTATGGATAATCCGGGTGATTCCAAGTATGGAATGACGCATGAGCAGATTATCGAGGCATTCAAGATACTTAAGAGCAAGGGAGCTAAGAACTTTGGTATTCATGCATTCCTTGCAAGTAATACAGTAACTAATGAGTATTATCCCGCACTTGCCAGGATTCTCTTTGAACTTGCAGTAGAACTTCATGAGAAGACCGGTGCAGATATTAAGTTTATGAATCTTTCAGGAGGAATTGGCATTCCATATACACCTGATAAGGAACCTAACGATATAAGTGTAATCGGAGCTAATGTGCATAAGGTATATGATGAAGTGCTTACAGCTAACGGAATGGGCGATGTTGCAATATATACGGAGCTTGGAAGATTTATGCTTGCTCCGTATGGCTGTCTTGTAACAAAGGCAATTCATGAGAAGCATACTTATAAGGAGTATATAGGAGTTGATGCATGTGCAGCCAATCTCATGAGACCTGCAATGTATGGCGCATATCATCATATTACTGTTGCAGGCAAAGAGAATGCGCCATGTGACCACAAGTATGATATTACGGGTTCACTCTGCGAGAATAATGATAAGTTTGCAATTGACAGAATGCTTCCAAAGATAGATATGGGAGATTACCTGATTATACATGACACAGGCGCACATGGCTTCTCCATGGGATACAATTACAACGGACGCCTGCGTTCATCAGAACTCCTTCTTAAGGAAGACGGCTCAGTACAGATGATAAGAAGAGCAGAGACACCTAAGGATTACTTTGCAACATTTGATTTTACAGATATATTTAAAGGTATTGAATAATTATGAAAGATTTGAATTATGTAACCGGCGAGCTTGCCAAGGGACGCAATCTGCAGGTTAATCTTCCGGCATATGCCAACAGTATGATGAGCCTTTATAACGGGCTTGCATATATAAAGCTGTCGATGAATTATTACACATTCTTTGAGATGGCTAATGATTCTGAGTTCGGTAAGGCTGAGATGTCAGAACTTAAAGGTCTTCTTGACAGATTTAACGATGTGGCTGAGTCACAGATAGCGGCGGCTGAGTATTCAGATGACATTTACAAGCACAATATAGATGAGCTTGAAGGTATCAGGGCTTCTGTTGTAAGAATAATGGAGGTAGTAACGGCATATGTAGACCGTTTGAGAATATACGAGTATGTTCTTAACAGAATTGAGTACCGGTTCAAGGACGAGGAATTTGATGATGCCTATTATAATAATGGGCTGACTAATGACCTTATGCACTATATTCTTTCAGACAAGGACAGCGTGGCTGTTAATAACAGGATATCGGAGGTTGTTGAGCAGCTTCCGATGAGATTGTCCAAGAATAAGTTCTATGAGTATCTCAGGGATTCATTCTCGCTTTATAAGGATGCACAGATTGGAACGGTGGATGATTTTGCATATACGCTCGGAACAACAGGAATGCTTGCGGAACCGGAAGGATTTGAAGACATGTTCCCTGAGGTAAGTGAGCTTTACAATGACATCAGGAGTGCTGATTATAAGAATATAAGCAAAGAACAGTTTGATTCGCTTCATGCCAAGCTTACAATAGCAGCACAGAAGATGTCGGATACTGCAGATATGTATGTAATGTTCACACAGCTTGTCAATGATATGTATACACTTGTCCTTTCAGGCAGATATGTGCTTGGAGATGTTGAAGAGACAATAAGGGCACGTGGTGTTATTGAAGTTGTTCTTGATGATTTTAAGAACAAAAAGGATAACGCAAAGCTTGGAATAGATGAGCATCTTGATGATCTTACCGACAGTTTTATAAGCTTTGAAGGTAAGCAGGAGAGAATCGGAGAGACTGTTTCTGCCAATGACTATGCGGTTGCATATGCACTTGAGCATTACCGCAGTGAGCTTGCAGCAGACAATCTTACTGATGAATATGAGAATCTTGCTAAGATTATAAGACTTCAGTCTGGCAGTGACTTTATGGCACTTACTGAGGATGAGGCGAAGCTTGAGAATGCCGGTAAGGACTATGTTGAGAAAGTGTGCGGCAGGCTTATAGATTCATTTGCGGCAAGCTTTGAGACAATGGACAGAACAGTAAGAAGAGCTGTTATGTCAGCAGTACTCAGTCAGGTGCCGGTATTCTTTAACAATATAGATGAGATACAGGGGTATATTAACACATCACTTTCTCTTTGCTCGGATATATCGGAGAGACAGGCGTGTGTGGAGGTGTTGAAGCTTATCATGCAGGGGTAGCCTATGAGATGGTATAAAAACATTTATTTGGGAGATAATGCAAGAAAGAAAAAAAGTGCCATTATTGCAAAAGCGGAGGCGCACAGATTTCAGCATGATATATATTTTATTGTATTGTCTTCCACTGAGGGTAATCTGCTTGAGATGCTGTCAGCGGTACAGCTGCTTCAGCCACATTACAGACAGCCGTATGTATGGGAGAAGCTTTTTGTGGTCGGAATAGCCAAAGGGTATGATGAAGCGATTGTGACGATGGCTGCAGTCATTACTGATACGTATAATGCTACGGGAGCATTCGATGTGGCGGAACACCTCGGAATTAAGGTAGATGCATGATTCATATATTACTGATTATATTAAAGATTATAGGTATTATACTGCTTTCAGTCTTCGGACTTGCGGTGCTTCTTATACTGACAGTGCTTTTTGTGCCTGTCAGATACAGAGCTGATGCAGATGTACATTCACGTTTTAACGGAAAGCTGCTCATGTCATGGCTTGGGCGGATTGCAAGGCTTGAGGCTGTTTATGACAAAGACGGGCTCAGGTATATATTCAGGTTCCTGTGGTTTACACTAATTACATCTGAGGAAGATGAAGAGACGGGAACTTCACATGAAAAGGCGCACAGAAAGCCGAAGAAAAACAGGAATAAGAAAAATAAGCACGAGAAAAACGACAGGGATGTGAATGCAGGTCCGACAGAGCCGGAGATAAAGACGGCAGAGCCTGAAGCAGAGTCCGGGACAAAACCGGAAGCAGGAGCAGAAGAACCGGATGACCGGCTTCACAGAATACGCCGGATGTCAGGAAAGCTCAAAGCAATTCCTGCAGGTATTAAGCGGATTGCAGCGAATGCATCAGAGTTCCGGGATAAAGCAGGAGATAAGCTGGAAAGGCTCGATGAGATTATTCATGATGAGGCTAATCGCGAATTTGTACGATTTATGAAAAAAGAGCTCGGCGGATTATTTACACATACAGCACCGGTAAGGTATAATATAAATATACGTTTCGGCGCGGATTCACCTGACATCACCGGTAAAGTGACGGGTGCTGCGGCAGTAACTATGGCATTCTTCATGAAAGGCAGCACAAGACATTCCAAAAAGAACAGCTTTGAATATATTCCGGTATTTACGGACAGTGTATTTGAGGCAGATGTGTTTATGAAGGGACGTATAATGCCCGGCAGAGTTCTTATTACGGCATGGCGCGTCTATCGCAATGAGAGATTCAGGCAGCTTGTCTTAAAAAGAAAATGATAATATTAAAAAGGGAGGAATAAACATGGCAGAGAATGAAAAGTTTAATGCAACGGTTGAGTCTTTGTTCAAGGGCATGGATTCATTTTTATCAGCTAAGACGGTAGTTGGTGAGGCGGTTACGGTCAATGACACTATAATACTTCCGTTTGTTGATGTATCATTCGGAGTTGGCGCAGGTGCATTTTCAGGTGAGAAGAATAATAATGCGGCAGGCGGACTTGGAGGAAAGATGTCACCAAGTGCGGTTCTTGTAATACAGAATGGTACAACCAAACTTGTCAACATTAAGAATCAGGATACAGTTACAAAGGTAATTGACATGGTACCTGATCTTATTGACAGATTCAAGGGTAATTCCGCTGACAAGACGGAAGATGAAGATGTCAATGCCGCAATAGATGAGATATCAGACAAAGAATAGATTGCAGTGTATAATCATATATTGACAGTGCCGTCATATAATAATATCAGATGTATATAAATAATATCCATTTGCCACGGTAAGGGCTTGATATGGAATGGAGCGCATTATGTGCAGAATGATAGGATTTATCATGTTCTGGATTGCACTGGGTATGATTATTTCAATGTTTATAGAGAGTGTATTCATAAGTGTGAGCATTATATTTTTGCTTATAATATGCGGCTTTAATATGTTCTGCCACTGATAATGTGTTTATCATGCGGGATTTACAGTGTGCCGTATATCAAAAGTTTATAAAGATAAAATAATAAAAATCAGCAAAAAAAGCTTGCAATATAATAGATGTTCTGATACAATTAGTTCTGTTGTGGGTTTAGACCCAATACATTTAAGGAGGTGTTATCATGGCAAAGTGTGCAATCTGTGAAAAGGGCGTTCATTTCGGTAATGCTGTAAGCCATTCACATAGAAGATCTAATAAGATGTGGAAATCTAACGTTAAGTCAGTTAAGGTTAAGACTGAGGGCGGCGCTAAGAAGATGTATGTTTGTACTTCATGCCTTCGTTCAGGAGCTGTAGAGCGTGCATAATTTGTGCAATCGAAGACGATGTGATATAAGGTAAGCTATGCGGTTAATACGGATGCTTACCTTATTTTATTTTACAAATTTATTTTTGATATAAAAATATATTCCATTTTCAGACGGAAAAGGGTATAATGAACTATATATGTAAGTGAGAATGATTGGAGGGTTTGATATGAAGGGTCATATTGACAGTCAGCTTGGCAGTATTTCAATTGATTCTGAGGTAATTGCCAAATATGCAGGTTCGACAGCAGTTGAGTGCTTTGGTATTGTCGGAATGGCAGCAGTGAGCATGAAAGACGGACTTGTCAAGCTCCTTAAGGGAGACAGCCTTACAAGAGGAATTAATGTTGTTGTAGATGATGAAAACAAACTTGAGATTGACTTCCACGTTATTGTGGCTTATGGTGTAAGCATTTCTACAGTGGCAGATAATCTTATAGAGAATGTTAAGTATAAGGTTCAGGAATTTACAGGATTTGAGATCAAGAAGATTAACATTTACGTTGAGGGTGTCAGGGTAATTGATTAATAACTGTGACAGACTTAGGTTTTAGGAGGATATAATTGTGGCTTCAAATACTATAGATGCAAAGCTTTTGCAGAAGATGTTCCTTTCCGGAGCTGGTAATCTGAAAGCTAAGAAGGAATGGATTAACGATTTGAATGTGTTTCCGGTACCGGATGGTGATACGGGAACTAATATGACACTTACAATAATGTCAGCTGCAAAGGAAGTCAGTGCATTGGCTGAGCCTGATATGGCTTCTCTTGCAAAAGCTATATCAAGTGGTTCACTTCGTGGAGCAAGAGGTAACTCAGGCGTTATTTTATCGCAGCTGTTCAGAGGATTTACCAAGGAGATTAAGGCTGTAGAAGCTATTGATGTTAATGTTCTTGCATCAGCATTTGAGAGAGCTGTAGAGACTGCATATAAGGCAGTCATGAAGCCTAAGGAAGGAACTATTCTTACTGTAGCCAAAGGTGCAGCCAGCAAGGCATCTGAGCTTGCGGATGTGAGCGATAATCTTGGTGAGGTAATGAGAGGTATTCTCGAGTATGCAGAGGAAGTACTTGCCAAGACACCTGATATGCTGCCTGTGCTCAAAGAAGCAGGAGTAGTGGATTCAGGCGGACAGGGACTTGTGGAGGTTCTTCGTGGAGCAATTCTTGCATACGAAGGCAATCCAGTTGCTCTTGATGATGAGACAGAACAGTCAGAGTCATCAGCGAAGACATCAGGAGCAGGCTCACTTGATAATGTAGAGATTAAGTTCGGATACTGCACTGAATTTATCATAATGCTTGATAAGAAGTTTGATAAGAAAGATGAACTTGGATTCAAGGCTTATCTCGAATCTATCGGAGATTCTATTGTCTGTGTTGCAGATGATGAGATTGTTAAGGTTCATGTCCATACTAACGATCCGGGACTTGCGATACAGAAGGCACTTACTTTTGGACAGCTTACCAGGATGAAGATTGATAATATGCGCGAGGAGCATAACCAGAAGGTTATTGAAGCTGCAGAAGCAAAGAAGGCTGCAGAAGCAGTGGATACCGCTTCACAGGCTAAGGAGGCTGCGGTTGAAGAAGTCAGCGAACCTAAGAAGGATGAACCACGCAAGGAAGTAGGATTTGTAACGGTTGTTGCAGGTGACGGACTTGCCGAGATATTTGGAGGACTTGGTGTTGATTACGTTATTGAAGGCGGTCAGACAATGAATCCAAGCACAGAAGACATCCTTAATGCCGTGGATAAGGTTAATGCGGATACAGTATTTGTGCTTCCTAATAACAAGAATATTATCCTTGCTGCACAGCAGGCAGCTTCGATTGTTGAAGATAAGAAGATTGTTGTTATTCCATCAAAGACAGTTCCTCAGGGAATTACAGCCATGTTTAATTATGAGATTGCACGTTCGGCAGAAGAGAATGAGCAGGCAATGTCAGAAGGCATGAGCAATGTCAAGAGTGGTGAAGTAACATATGCCGTAAGAGATACAAGCATAGACGGACATGAGATACACTGCAATGACATTATGGGACTTGGTGATACAGGGCTGCTTGCTGTAAGTCATGATGTAAAGTCAACAGTTATGCAGATGCTTGGTGCCATGGTAGATGATGAATCAGAACTCATCAGTATTTATTATGGCAGTGATGTTAATGAGAATGATGCAGACGCAATGGTTGAGGCGGTATCAGCAGAGTATCCGGGCCTTGACGTAGAACTGCAAAGAGGCGGACAGCCAATATATTATTATATAATTTCAGTTGAGTAATGAATGGCTGCCTTGTAATGCTACAGGGCAGCTTTTTGAATAATAAGTCATAGAAAGGACATATACATTATGAGTAAGATTGATTTTATAAGAGGCGAGATGGTAGCAGCAATGAAGGCCAAGGATAAGGCACGTAAGGATGTGCTTTCACTTCTTCTTGCAGAACTCAAGAATTTTGAGATTAATAATCGCAGGGAGCTTACGGATGAGGATGGGGATCAGATTATTCTCAAGCAGATTAAGCAGCTCAAGGAAACTCTTTCAATGACACCTTCTGACAGACAGGATATTATTGACGAGTGCAATTTTTCTATCAGCGTGCTTAACGAATATGCACCTAAGATGATGGATGAAGCTGAGATTAAGAAAGTGATTGATGAGACACTTACAGAGCTTTCAATAGAGAAACCGACAGCTAAGGACAAGGGAGCAATCATGAGAGTGCTCATGCCTAAAGTTAAGGGTAAGGCAGACGGCAAGCTCGTTAATGAAGTGCTTGCAGGATATATGGCATGAAGCTGACAGATCTCAAGGGAATTGGAGACAAGACAGCGCGGCTGCTTAACAAGCTTTCCGTATATACGGCAGAAGACCTGGTAAGATTGTACCCCAGGTCTTATGACATATGCGGGAAGCCTGTTTTAGTTAGTGAGATTCCTGAGCATACGGGAGATTCTCTTATAGCTGTTGATGCGGTTGTGGCAAGGACACCGGCGCTTAAGCGTGTTCGTAATCTTCAGATTCTCACGGTAACCCTCAGGGATGAAAAAGGCGGACTGCTTAAGGCAACGTGGTTTAATATGCCGTATCTTCTCGGTTCATTAAAACCGGGCTACAGATATATCTTCAGAGGACGTCCGGTATTCCGCAATGGGGACTGGGTAATGGAGCAGCCTGTGCTTTATACGATGGAAGGATATTCATCGCAGATTGGCATTATGCAGCCTATATATCCGCTTACCAAGGGTCTGTCCAATAAGATAGTCTCAAAAGCAATGCAGCAGGCGCTTGACATAAAGGAACTTGTGCCGGAGCTGCTGCCTGCGGAATTGAGAAGAAGCAATGAGCTTGCAGAGATTAACTTTGCAATGCGGGCAATACATTTTCCAAAAGACATGAATGATTATGAGGCGGCAAGAAAAAGGCTTGTTTTTGATGAATTTTTCTTTTTTATGCTTAATGTAAGGAGAATGAAAGAGAACAATTCAAGGCAGCCTAATCTCAGCAGAATAGCGGATGATACAAGGACGGATGAATTCATTAAGAAGCTGCCGTATGAGCTTACGAATGCACAGAAACGGACATGGCAGGAGGTAAGCTCAGATATGAATGGAGAGCGCCTGATGAACAGGCTTGTTCAGGGAGATGTGGGTTCAGGCAAGACAATCATTGCGGTTCTTGCACTTATGAACACTGTATATGCCGGATACCAGGGCGCAATGATGGTTCCGACAGAAGTCCTTGCAAGACAGCAGTATGACGATACATGTGCCATGTTTGAAAAATACGGAATCAATATAAATGTATCGCTTCTTATCGGATCCATGACAGCATCAGCCAAGAAAAAGGAGAGACAGCGCATTGCATCAGGAGAGGCAGGGATAGTTATAGGAACACACGCCCTTATACAGGCAGGTGTGGAGTATGCCAATCTTGGACTTGTTGTAACTGATGAACAGCACCGTTTTGGTGTGCATCAGAGAGAAAGCCTTACACAGAAAGGCAGCAGTGTACATACGCTTGTAATGAGCGCAACCCCGATTCCGAGAACGCTTGCAATCATTATATACGGTGACCTTGACATATCAGTAATGAATGAGCTTCCAAGCAGCAGGCTGCCGATAAAGAATGCCGTTGTCGGTACAGACTACAGGCCTAATGCATACCGGTTTATAGAGAATCAGGTACAGGCGGGACATCAGGCATATGTTATATGTCCTATGGTAGAAGCACGTGAAGACGGTGATGTAATGGAGGACGGACGCGGCGATACATTTGCCAATACCAATATGCATGCAACACTTGAGAATGTCGTCGATTATACAACAATGCTTAAGAAAAATCTTCCGTCATCAATTAATGTGGAATATCTTCATGGCAAGATGAAGCCGGCGGTTAAGGATGAGATTATGGAGAGGTTTCATTCGGGACAGACGCAGGTACTTGTCTCAACAACGGTAATCGAGGTCGGTGTAAATGTTCCCAACGCAACTGTAATGCTTATAGAGAATGCAGACAGGTTCGGACTTGCACAGCTTCACCAGCTGAGGGGGCGTGTGGGAAGAGGTGCATACCAGTCATACTGCATATTTGTCGGGACATCCAATGCAAAAAAAGAAAATATGGACAGGCTTGGAATACTGCGTGAATCCAACGACGGGTTCAGAATTGCGGAAGAAGACCTTAAGCTGAGAGGCCCGGGAGACTTTTTCGGGATACGTCAGAGCGGAGATATGCAGTTTACAATAGGGGACATCTATAAGGATGCCAACCTGCTCAAAGCTGCATCTGACGCGGCAGCCGCAATTATAGAAAATGATCCGGATCTGGAGAATGATGCCAATGCCGGACTTCGTATGTATTTTGACAGAACAGATAACAAAGGAGATGTTGTATTGTGAGAGAGATGGAGTTTACAATGAGCAGGCCTAATCTTGTAAAGCCGGGAGACAGAGTGGAGGTTACTGAAGGAGCGCTCCCAAGCTCATATTATTATACTATAGAGCCGGCTGTCGCAATGTCGGCTAACTATACAACAACAGAGAGACTTAAGTCACGTGAAGGTGTTGTCAAGGAAGTCGGGGAGAATCCGAGAGGCTATTATGTAATAGCTGAATTTGATGAATAATATAACAGGAATACAGCAGGCTTATGCCTGCTGTATTCCTGTTATATCGGTATCGGCGACCATTGAATAGTTGGTGTGATAGATTACAAAGCCAGGTTTGGAGCCTGCCGGTTTCTTAAGGTTACGTCTGAGTGTGTAGTCAACTTCGACTTTATCCTGTTCACGTCCTTTTGAATAATATGCTGCAAGGCGTGCGGCCTCCTCATAGGTTCTGTCGGGAAGATCTTTTCCGTTAGTCTTTACAATAACATGTGAACCCGGAATTTTCTTGGCATGGAACCACCAGTCACTGTTGCCTGCAAGCCTGAAAGAAAGTTCTTCGTTCTGGATATTGTTCTTGCCGACATACATATCAAATCCGTCTGAAGATATATAGTGGAAAGGACTGCTTGTGATACGCACCTTCTTGCCGGCAGGTCCTTTGCGGTGGATATATCCTGATTCAATCATTTCTTCCTTAAGCTGTACGAGGTCTTCTTCACCAACGGCAATATCAAGTGATGTAAGGATTGATTCGAGATGGTCAATCTCAGCCTGCGTCTCCTCGACAAGCTTTGAGGTTGCTTCGAATGTACGCTTAAGCTTGTTATATCTGTCAAAATATCGTACTGAATTCTCACGTGCCGTAAGTGTGGCATCAAGAGGAATTGTCACATTCTCTCCGGTGTAATAATTAACAGTTTCAAATGAACGGCTTCCCTCCGGAATATTGTACCCGTATGTGTTGAGAAGTTCGCCGTAGATTCTGAACTTTTCACGTTTTTCTGTGTCTTTTAGCTGCTTCTCCTGTATATCAAGCTTCCTGTAGTTACGCTCAAGAAGCGTATTGACAATCTTACGCATGTCGACGGAACGCTGATGTATTCTTGTCTGGGCGTTTTTCTGTGCATAGAACGCAAAGAGCATGCTGCTTGCACTGTCACATTGCTCAATGCGGTAAGTGTTATCTCCTGATTCATATATAGTAAGAGGTATGCTTGCAAACTCAACAGGCTTACGTCCGTTGTAAATAATATGTGGAGTAAATGTGTTGTGTTTTACAAGTTCCATTATCGCATTTACATTATCAAAAAGCCGGTGCTGTTCATCTGATGAAAGTGTGCCTGCCGGCTGGTCACTTTCGATTCCGGCACGATAACATATCTCTTCGGCTATAACTGGGCTGATGCCGGTAAGTCCTGTATAAAGAGCCTTAGAGCTTTTTAATGCTTTTGAAAGAACATGCTTTGTAAATGCGTCAAAGTCAAGTTCAAGAGGATTGGCTTTGTCCATTGTATCAGGTATAAAATAGCTTCTTCCCGGAAGGACCTCGCGGACAGAGCTTATCTGTGCCGATACATGCTTGATACTGTCGATGATTACGTTATCCTCAGTAGTAAATATAATATTGCTGTGCTTTCCCATAAGCTCGACAATAAGATGCTTGCGGCAGAGGTCACCCATCTCATCAAGGTGCTCAAATGAAAAATCAATCACGCGTTCAAGCCCTGCCTGCCTGACTGACATAATCCGTGCATTGCCGAGATGTTTTCTTAAGAGCATGCAGAAATTAGGTGCAACGAGAGGGCTTGTCTTATTGGAATCTGTAAGATATATAAGTGGAAGCCCCGCATTGGCTGATATTGTAAGCCTGTACTGTGATTTGTTATTCTTAATTGTAAGAAGAAGCTCATCCGGTTCCGGCTGGGCAATCTTGTAGAGCCTGCCGTTAGCAAGGAGAGACTCGAGCTCGTGTGTTATATTTGCAATTGCAATTCCGTCTAATGCCATAATTACTCCATTCCGCAGGCGCGCCTGTGATAGTGCTGTATATCGTGCAGTATGTCTGCGCACCGGCTTAGGTTATTGTATCATAAAACATTAAGAAAATAAAATTTATATTCTGTTTCTTGATTTATTTTTTTAATTTGTTATACTAATTCGTGGTGTATTTAGAGACACAAGTAAATGATTGATACAGAAAGGGTTTACCATGATTAAAAGCATGACGGGCTTTGGAAGATGTGAGATGGCGGAGGAGACACGCAAGATTTCAGTTGAGATGAAATCAGTCAATCACAGATATCTTGAAGCCGGAATAAAGATGCCGAAGAAGCTTAATGTATTTGAGGCGAGAATCCGTGAAGTTATTAAAAAATATATCCAGCGAGGCAAAGTCGACATATTTATAACATATGAAGACTATGCGGATAATAAAGTTTCGGTAAAGTATAATGCGGATATTGCTGATGAATATATGAATATATTTGATAAGATGTCAAGACAGTTTGAGCTGCGCAACGACATAACAATCTCACAGCTTTCACGTTTCCCTGAGGTTATTACAATGGAAGAGCAGACTGCTGATGAGGAAGAGATATGGAACTTTATCCGTACAGCTGTCGAGGAGGCATGCCAGCAGATGCTTTCTGCGAGAATCACAGAGGGAGAGAATCTTAAGGAGGACCTTATGGGCAAGCTTGACAACATGCTTGCGATGGTTGACTTTATAGAGGAACGCAGCCCTAAGATAATGAGCGATTACAGAAGCAAGCTCATGGACAAGGTTACGGAGATACTTGGAGATACAACGCTTGATGAGAGCAGGATAGCAACAGAGGTTGTTATGTATGCCGATAAGATATGTGTTGATGAAGAGACGGTGCGCTTAAGAAGCCACATAGACCATGCTAAGAAATGTCTTAACGAGGAGGGCGGAATCGGACGCAAGCTTGACTTCATAGCGCAGGAGATGAACAGGGAAGCCAATACAATACTTTCCAAGGCTGATGATCTTGAGATATCTAATAAAGCAATCGACCTTAAGACAGAGATTGAGAAGGTAAGAGAGCAGATTCAGAATATAGAGTAAATAAAATCCTGTACATGCATTGTCTGGTGTTAATATGACACTGCATGTACAGGATTTCTATTTTCTGTGAAAGCTGATTGGTTGATTACGGCAAATTACACAGAATATGATTAGTTCTGTCCGAACAGGCTGTTATAATATCTGTCACATATTTCATTCATAAGCTCTTCGCTCACATCATCAAATTCAGATGAAATACATTGCTTAATGGCATCGGTGCGGCGGTAATATTTCATCTCATCAGGAATATCGCTGCTGTCATATGAGTTCTCTATGGCTTCCTTGGAAAGATTGGCTTCAAGGTATGAGACTGCTTTGTCAAGCATTGCGCTGTCAACATCAATTGCAAGCTTCAGCTTTCTGGAGTATCTAAGAGACATAATTCCTGCAATTATGAATCCGGTAAAAAGTGCGGCAGCAACTACATTAAAAAGAATCTTTGAAGCTGTGTTAAATACCGGTATAAGTCCGAAGTCATAGAGGACAAGGGCAATCAGACCGGCAACACCTATTATGAGAAATGTATATGCTGATGAGAGATTATCCTTGTACTTTTCATCGGAATTGGAGTAAAGGAGCACGGGCTGTACTTCTGCCGCTGCCTCTTCACCATTCTCTTCGCCGGCATCTTCAAGGTCATTGTGAAATGTTACGGCAATATCATTGGCACGTGCATAATCAGTGTGACAGACATATATCACATGGCTCCCCGAAATGCTGTCATACTGGCTGTAGGCATCCTCCATTCCGCAATCCTTAAGAACGGTAAGAAGTTCATGGGCAGTGTCTGTGTCGGCTTCGTATGATACAGCTTCGTATGATGAAGCATCAGATTTTGAAGTTTTAGACATATTTAATCCTCCTGGTATCAAATTTTTTCCATTATAAAACACAAATGTGAAAAAAGATAGTCCTGTATTTATTAGATGTTGCCTGGAATTGGCAAATATACTAATATACTTTATATATCATGCCGGTATTAATAGCTGGAATGAAACGGAATAAATAAATGAAATGGAGATAATCTGGAATATGGCAGTAAGGAATGTTCTTATAATAACAGGAGGGAGCGTGGATATCGAATGGGCGAAAGGATGGCTTGAGAGACAGAAGAGAGCCGGGATAACGTATGATTACTGCATAGCTGCTGACAGCGGACTTGTGAGCGCTGATAAGATAGGCGTTACTGTTGATTATATGCTTGGAGATTATGATTCTGTTGATGAAGATGTGCTTGCAAAGTATCAGGGGAATGTACCGGGAGACAGATATCCGGCAGAAAAGGACTATACAGATACAGAGCTTGCGATAAAAACGGCACTCGACAAGATTAAAGCCGGTAATGGTCGCAATAATCCGGAAGATCCTGGTGAACAGTCCGCGGCATTACATGCATCGGTTACTGTTATTGGTGCAACAGGAACAAGGCTTGACCATACACTTGCTAATATAGGTCTGCTTGAGCAGATTGAGAGGGAAGGGGTAGACGGATATATCGTTGACGCCCACAACATGATAAGAATGCTTATTATGCCGGGTAAAGACATGGTTAAGATAAGCAGCAGAGGACAGTTTGGCGGATATGTAAGCTGCATAGCACTTACGCCTGTTGTTCATGGGCTTACGATGAAGGGATTTAAGTATCCTCTTGACAATCATGACCTTTTACAGGGCGTTAGTCTGTGTGTGAGTAATGAGATAACAGATGAGGAGGGTGAGATATCTCTCAAAGAGGGGAAAATGCTTGTCCTGGAGACGCAGGACTGATAACTGGAACGGGCAAATAATGCTTGATATTTTTTTGTCATTGTTTTACAATTAGACAGTGAGACGCTAAGTCACATTATTGCAATAAAGTGCTTCAGATATATAATATCGGCACTTAATAATTATATGGAGGTCATTATGATGAGCAACCAAACACAAGGTTCAGCAAGAGATAGAATAGACGCTATCCTTGATGAGAACAGCTTTGTTGAAATCGGTGCAATGGTAACAGCCAGAAGTACAGATTTTAACATGTCTGACAATGCAGTTCCTTCAGACGGTGTTATTACCGGATATGGATCTGTTGAGGGTATTCCTGTATACATATACAGTCAGGATGCTTCAGTCATGAATGGTTCAGTTGGTGAGATGCATGCAAAGAAGATTGTCAATATTTATGATAAGGCAATCAAGACAGGTGTTCCTGTAATTGCACTCGTTGACTGTGCCGGCTTAAGATTGCAGGAGTCTACAGATGCACTTAATGCTTTCGGGTCAATCTACCGCAAGCAGAGCCTTGCATCAGGTGTGATCCCTCAGATCACGGCAGTATACGGCAACTGCGGCGGCGGTATGGCTGTCATGGCAGCAATGTCAGACTTTACATTTATGGAGAAGGAGAATGCAAAGCTTTTTGTAAACAGCCCGAATGCACTTGACGGCAATTACACAGCAAAGCTTGATACTGCATCCGCAAAGTTCCAGAGTGAGGAATCAGGAGTTGCTGATTTTGTCGGAACTGCTGATGAGATTGCAGAGCAGATTCGTACACTTGTAGCATTCCTCCCTGTTAATAACGTAGATGACGGAGCGGTTGCTGATGTGACAGATAACCTTAACCGTGTATGTGCTGACATAGAGTCAGAGATGCCTGATGCAGCGCTTGCACTTGCAGATATTGCAGATGACGGCATGTTTATTGAAGTTAAGAAGAACTATGCAAAGTCTGTTGTTACAGGATTTATCAAGCTTGACGGCATGACAATCGGTGCTGTTGCTAACAGGACAGCAGTATTTGATGAGAATGGCAAGGCTGCAGAGAAGTTTGATGCGGTTCTTACATCAAGGGCAGCAAAGAAAGCAGCTTCATTTGTTACTTACTGTGATGCATTTGACATTCCGGTACTTACACTTACTAATGTTAAGGGATTTTCAGCTACAGTATGTTCAGAGAAGAGCATTGCATCTAATGTTGCAGCACTTACTAAGGCATTTGCAGGTGCAACGGTTCCTAGAGTTAACGTAGTAGTAGGTGATGCAATGGGAAGCGCATATGTTGCAATGAACAGCAAAGCTACAGGCGCAGATATCGAGTTTGCATGGCCACAGGCTTCTATCGGAATGATGGATTCAAAGCTTGCTGCAAAGATTATGTATGCTGACGAGATTTCTAAGGCAGCAGATCCTAATGCAGTAATAGCTGAGAAGGCAGCAGAGTATGATAAGTTACAGACATCTGTACAGTCAGCAGCTGCAAGAGGATATGTTGATGCGGTTATCGAGCCGGCAGATACAAGAAAGTATCTTATTTCAGCATTTGAGATGCTTGCATCTAAGGATGAGACAGTTCCTTACAAAAAGCATAGTTCAAAATAGAAGAATGGAGATTAGAATGGTGAAAAAGTTTCGTAGATTCATGGCTGTATTATGCATCATGATGTTATGCTTTACAACATACGCATTCGCTGCCGAGACGTCTACAACATCTGTTGAGAATCAGGATCTCACTGCATATGTTACATACTATGCACAGAATTATGCGCAGACATATGGTGGAGCATCTGAGGATGAACTCAAGTATATGGAAGATAATTCAGTAGGTGCTGCCAAAGAACTTGCAGAGGGCATATATGCATATGCCAAGAATGATGGTCTTGGAACACTCCTTTCAATGGGAGACGTAGATGTTGCAAGAAGTGGTGATGTCTATACAGCTAAGGTGCCACTTACATATGAGAAAGGTAACATGACGCTTACATTTGAGATGCAGTATCTTCTCGAGGATCTCAGAGTAACAGATGTCAGTGTTACATTTGCCAGCACGGCAGCCAAGGCTTCCCTTGGTGCAACAATGAAGCAGGCCGGAATTAATACAGTTATCGGTATAAGTGTAGTATTCCTTATGCTTGCGTTCATGAGTATTCTTATTGCACAGTTCAAGCACGTTAACAAGCTTACTGCAGGCAGGAAGAATAAGAAAGAAGATACAGCGTCAGAAGGTATTGATAATGCTGTATCAAAGATAGTTGAGAGTGAAGAGTCAGCAGCTGATGACCTTGAACTCGTTGCGGTTATTACTGCAGCTATTGCAGCATCTGAGGATGCTCCGGCGGACGGATTCACAGTTCGTTCTATCCGCAGGGTACGTTTCTAAACTGCCCATTATTAGTAGAATTTTTAGCTGCCGTATCACGGCGGAAGAAAGGATATAATTATGAAAAACTATACAATTACAGTCAATGGTAACGTATATGAGGTTACAGTAGAAGAGGGAACGGGTTCAGCCGCAGCTGCAGCACCAAAGGCAGCAGCTCCTAAGGCAGCAGCACCAAAGGCAGCTCCTAAGGCAGCAGGCGCAGGCGCAGTTAAGGTAGCAGCTCCAATGCCTGGTAAGATTCTTAAGGTTAATGTAACAGCAGGTCAGGCTGTTAAGAAGGGTGATGTACTCGTAGTTCTTGAGGCTATGAAGATGGAGAACGAGATTCAGGCTCCTCAGGATGGAACAGTTGCAAGTGTTGATACAAGCGCAGGTGCAACAGTAGAATCAGGAGATGTATTAGTATCCCTTAACTAACTGATATAGAAAGGTGTTGGTATAGACATGGATTACATTGTAACTACACTGGATAATCTTTTGCACCAGACAGCATTTTTCAATCTTACATGGGGAAACTATGTAATGATTCTGGTAGCATTTGTATTCCTGTATCTGGCTATCAAGAAGGGATATGAACCGTTACTTTTAGTTCCTATTTCTTTTGGTATGCTTCTGGTAAATATTTATCCGGATATAATGGTATCACCGGAAGCTACAAGCAATGGAGTAGGCGGACTTCTGCATTACTTCTATCTGCTTGATGAGTGGAGTATTCTTCCTTCACTTATCTTCCTTGGTGTAGGTGCCATGACAGATTTCGGACCACTGATTGCCAATCCTGTAAGTTTCCTTATGGGTGCAGCAGCTCAGCTTGGTATCTTTGCAGCTTATCTTCTTGCAATCCTCTTTGGATTCAATGACAAGGCTGCTGCAGCAATTTCAATAATCGGTGGCGCTGACGGCCCTACTTCAATCTTCCTTGCAGGTAAGCTTGGACAGACAGAGTATATGGGACCTATAGCTGTTGCGGCATATTCTTATATGTCACTCGTACCTATTATTCAGCCGCCTATTATGAGACTTCTTACAACTGAGAAGGAAAGAAAGATTAAGATGGAGCAGCTTCGTCCGGTATCAAAGCTTGAGAAGATTCTGTTCCCGGTAATCGTAACGGTTGTTGTATGTCTTATTCTTCCTACAACGGCACCACTTGTTGGTATGCTTATGCTTGGTAACCTCTTCAGGGAATCAGGCGTTGTTAAGCAGCTTTCAGAGACAGCACAGAATGCGCTTATGTACATTGTAGTTATTCTTCTCGGTACATCGGTAGGTGCGTCAACAAGCGCAGAGGCATTCCTTAAGGTTACAACACTTAAGATTGTTGCACTCGGACTTATAGCATTTGCATTCGGTACTGCCGGAGGTGTTCTTCTTGGCAAGCTGTTATGCAAGATAACTCATGGTAAGATTAATCCGCTTATCGGTTCAGCAGGTGTATCTGCCGTGCCTATGGCGGCGCGTGTATCACAGAAGGTAGGACAGGAATCAGATCCATCCAACTTCCTCCTTATGCATGCTATGGGACCTAATGTTGCAGGTGTTATCGGTACTGCGGTTGCTGCCGGTACATTCATGGCAATGTTTGGTGTATTCTAAATATTACAGTATTTAATCAGATAATAATCAGGAGGTAAGTAATAATGGCAGAGCAGATAGCAAAGAAACCATTAAAGATTACAGAGACTGTTCTTCGTGATGCACATCAGTCACTTATTGCGACAAGAATGACGACAGAACAGATGTTACCTATCATAGATAAGATGGATAAGGTAGGCTACCACGCAGTTGAGTGCTGGGGTGGTGCAACATTTGACGCATGCCTTCGTTTCCTTAAGGAAGATCCTTGGATGAGACTTCGTAAGTTAAGAGACGGCTTCAAGAATACAAAGCTTCAGATGCTTTTCAGAGGTCAGAATATTCTTGGATATAATCATTATGCAGATGATGTAGTTGAGTATTTCGTACAGAAGTCAATCGCCAATGGTATTGATATTATCCGTATATTCGACTGCTTCAATGATATCCGTAACCTTGAGACTGCTGTTAAGGCAGCCAAGAAGGAGAAGGGTCATGCACAGATAGCTCTTTCATATACAATCGGTGATGCATATACACTTGATTACTGGAAAGATATGGCCAAGAGAGTAGAGGACATGGGAGCTGATTCACTTTGTATCAAGGATATGGCAGGTCTTCTTCTTCCATATCAGGCTACAGAGCTTGTGCAGGCTCTTAAGGAAGGTGCAGATATTCCTATTGATATGCATACGCATTACACATCAGGTGTAGCTTCAATGACATATCTTAAGGCTGTGGAAGCAGGTGCTGATATCATTGATACAGCAATGTCACCATTCTCAATGGGAACAAGCCAGCCTGCAACAGAAGTTATGGTAGAGACATTCAAAGGAACTCCTTATGATACAGGCCTTGACCAGAAGCTTCTTGCAGAGATTGCAGATTACTTCAGACCAATGCGTGAGGAAGCTCTTGCAAGTGGCCTTATGAATCCAAAGGTACTTGGAGTTAATATTAAGACTCTTCTTTATCAGGTACCTGGCGGAATGCTTTCTAACCTTGTATCACAGCTCAAGGATGCACATGCAGAAGATAAGTACGAGGCAGTTCTTGAGGAGATTCCAAGAGTTCGTAAAGATTATGGCGAACCGCCGCTTGTTACACCTTCATCACAGATTGTTGGTACACAGGCTGTCCTCAACGTACTCCAGGGTGAGCGTTACAAGATGATTACTAAGGAGTCTAAGAAGGTTCTTGCCGGTGAATTCGGTAAGACAGTTAAGCCGTTTAATCCTGAAGTTCAGAAGAAGGCAATCGGTGACAAAGAGCCAATCACATGTCGTCCTGCAGATCTTATCGAGCCACAGCTTGAGAAGTTCAAGAACGATCCAATCGTTAAGCAGTACGCACAGCAGGAAGAAGATGTGCTTTCATACGCACTTTTCCCACAGGTTGCTACAGAGTTCTTTAAGTATCGTGAAGCACAGCAGACAAAGGTTGATGCTGCAGCTGCTGATACACAGAACAAGGCATATCCGGTATAATAACAACAGTAAGTTTAATATGACGGTAAGCTAAGCAATTAAACAATTACTCAGACAAAACCCCTCTTTACTTGACATTGTAATGTCCGGTAAGGAGGGGTTTTTATGCACAATAAAAGGATTCAACTGTTGTCAATTGTCAGCCATCTGAATTCCTTAGCGCATCAATAGGATTCAGCCTGCTGGCTCTTCTTGCAGGAACCCAGCCGAAGATAATGCCAATGGCAGCAGAGAAGCCTACGCCGAGCAGAATCGCGGACATCTGAATCTCAAATGTCGTACTCATTAGTGTTGAAGCAACATAAGAGATTATCAGGCCGAGAATAACTCCTACAAAACCTCCCGTAAGTGAAAGGAATATAGATTCAAGCAGAAACTGCATCTGTATTCGTGACGGTTCGGCACCAAGTGCCTTTCTGAGACCTATTTCCTTAGTACGTTCACTTACTGACACAAGCATCATGTTCATTATTCCGATTCCGCCGACAAGCAGTGATATGGAAGCTATACCGCCAAGCATTGCCATCAGCATGTTCTCGGTTGTCTCCATGCTCTGTATAAGTGAATCCATGTTAGTTACATTATAGCTGTCTGAGTCATTGCTGAATGATTCACTTAATATGTTTTTGACTGCTGCTGTTACTGCGTCTGAATACTGTGTATCAGATACATAAACCTCAAGGCTTGTTATATTGCCGGAGGATGTCATGCGCAGTGCATTGCGGTATGGTATTATGACAGTTCCGGCACTGCCAGATGATTGACCGAATGAATTAAAAGAGGAATTATCATCGTCAGATCCGTCATCAGTAAGGCCTACAACGGTATAAGTGTAACCGTTAAGCTTAAGCGTCTGTCCCAGAGGATTAGTGCCAAGGAAAAATGTCTGCGCACAGTCTCTGTCAATAATGCAGGTATATACAGAACCATCCATTTCAAGAGATGTAAGCTCGCGTCCAAGCACAAGATTAGTTGTTGTATTTCTGAAATATGCATCGCTCCTGCCCTGTACGGTAACTGTGTTTTTTGAACCTTCGTACATTACGGTTGCTGTAGTTGTTACACTTGGGGATGTACCATTAACGTACTTCAAGGCTTCAATATTTTCTATGTCACTGTCAGATATGCCCGTTTTCATGGCATTACCTGTTACGGACACAGTGATTGTATTGGCACCAAGTTCCGAGAATTGTCCCATTACGGAATCGTATACGCCATGGACGATTGTAATAAGCGCAATTACGGCAGTGACACCGATTATTATTCCAAGTGTCGTAAGAAATGAACGCATTTTATTAGTCCGTATATTCTTAATTGACATTGAGATACTCTGTTTTAAAATGTCCATAAATTCTCCAATCTTTGCATTTATGCATCAGTAAGGTCACCATCTTCAAGATTGCCGTCAAGAATTCGGACAATTCTTGATGCGTGACTGGCAATCTTGGCATCATGGGTTATCATGATTATTGTGTGGCCTTCACTGTTTATGTCATGGAAGAGCTCCATAACCTGACGTCCGGTGTTCTGGTCAAGTGCGCCGGTAGGTTCATCTGCCAGAAGAATCGACGGAGAGTTAGCCATTGCTCTGGCGATTGCAACACGCTGCTGCTGACCACCGGACATCTGGTTAGGAAAATGGTGAAGCTTGTCACCGAGTCCGACCTTTTCAAGAAGTACTGTGGCACGTTCGCGTCTTTCCTTTTCATGTACGCCGGCATAGATCATCGGAAGCTCAACATTTTCAAGAGCATCCTGTTTTGGCAGAAGATTAAACTGCTGGAATATAAATCCAATCTCGCGGCCGCGGATGTGTGCGAGCGTCTTTTCGTCCATGTCTGCGATAGTTCGTCCTGACAAAATATATTTGCCTGAGGTCGGTACATCAAGACAGCCTATTATATTCATAAGAGTTGACTTGCCTGAGCCTGACGGACCGAGAATCGCGAGAAATTCACCTTCATTTACGGAAAGGTCAATTCCCTTAAGTACAAGCGAGGTTTCCTCACCCATTACATAGTCTTTTACAATATTTTTCATAGTGAGAATTTCATTATTAGTAGAGATGTTAAATGTGGTATTCAATCCGGTCTCCATTCCTGCATATTTTTATACGCATATTAAACTGGTGCGTTTAGTTGCCTCCGGGACC